>Ga0315338_1000234_pt1 | contig 186334 bp, 139 predicted proteins | sample ASW8metaG_FD_204518 | JGI IMG/M metagenome (GOLD analysis project Ga0315338, IMG submission 204518) | Ammonia-oxidizing marine archaeal communities from Monterey Bay, California, United States - ASW #8 | ecosystem: Environmental > Aquatic > Marine > Coastal | place: USA: California | collected...
TAGCAGCCTTGCGCTTGGCGGGCTTGCGCTTAGCAGCCTTCTTCTTGGCGGGCTTGCGCTTAGCAGCCTTGCGCTTGGCGGGCTTGCGCTTAGCAGCCTTCTTCTTGGCGGGCTTGCGCTTAGCAGCCTTGCGCTTGGCGGGCTTGCGCTTAGCAGCCTTCTTCTTGGCGGGCTTGCGCTTAGCAGCCTTGCGCTTGGCGGGCTTGCGCTTAGCAGCCTTCTTCTTGGCGGGCTTGCGCTTAGCAGCTTTTTTCTTGGCAGGTCTGCGCTTGGCAGCCTTACGGGCAGGTTTCCGCTTGGCAGCGGCTTTTCTCTTTGTGGTCTTCTTCTTTGCAGCCATGGCTCTTTGTTTATTGAGGTTACGCTCAACGGCGGTTTTCTCTTCCGGCGTCAGAGCACCGGTAGAGAGTAGGTGGAGAATAGCGTGATATACGCTCCCTCCGAAAGCGTTTAAGAGAAAATCTTTCACATGGAGAGAGACGATACTTGCTTGACTTTTGGTAGGTTTGTAGATGTACGATCGACCTTTACGGGTAGGTTTGACGAGACCCTTGCGCTCGAGACTTTGCATCACCGAGAGGATGGTTGTGTAGGCGCGGTCTTTTCCATCCGGGATGTTTTCAAGTATGACGGCCACAGTAGAGGGGCCGACCGAGTATAAAAAGGAGAGCGCCTGCAGCTCCAAGCCGGAAGGACGGGACGGGTTCGGCATGTTCTACGATTGGTCGTCAAACATATCTAAACGGGAGACATGTGGGTCACACAAGGTTATACTCTATTAGATAGCAGTCTTGTTTTGCCTGTAAATCAGCCAAGAGTTCTAACAGAATTGTTTCAGCGACGGCAATTCCTGAACGGCTTTAAAGCGGAGGAGAATGGCTGAGGCATGGCGGTGCGTGATGACGGCACCGGGTGATAAAAGTCAGGGCTCGGCTACCACCCGAGGGCGTTTGAGCTTCGGGTCAACCTCCTGCAGGGTGGACCAGAGTTGTTTCTCAGAGGGGTGGCCGCTGAAGAGAACAGAGCCATCACCCTTGAGAACAGTAATGGTAGGAAGCTCCAGGACACGGAGCTTTCGCGCAAGGGATGCCTGTGAGTTATCCACAATCCAGTCCCCGATCTCTCCCGACGGGAGAGCCGCGCAGAACTTGTTGGCCTCGGTCAGGGCTTCGTTTCCAGGCTCAATGAGGATGGAGGCGACCGGAATCTTGTGGGTGTTCAGCTCTTTCACCATGGCGAGGAAGTCGGGCAGATGAGCTTCCGACTCATTGTTCCAGGGAGACCAGAAATGAATGACGAGGTGATCGGATTGCTTTGCGAGCGCCTGGAGGGAGACCTCTTTGCCGTCCCTTTGTCTGGTGAATCTTCGAGCGAAGTCGATCTTGATGCCAGTAAGGGACTGATCACGACGCAGGCGGTCGATATGGGGTGCAAAGGCGGTGGCTTGACGGGGGCTGAGCCAGAAGGCTTCCGTGATATGGTGTTTGAAGCGTGTGAGATCTCCCTTCTCAAGGGCGCCAAGGGCGGAGCAGTATTCAATGATGGAGAAGAATTCCTCCTGCACGCTGAAGATGACGGAATCGTCGATGCGAAAGGAGGCCTTCTGTTCCTTGAGTACCGGGCCGAGGGCTGCCACCGCGGCAAAGTCCCCCCGGTCCACCAGAAAAAGGAAGCGAGCTTCCAGGATGGCCTGTCGGGGGGTTCCGGCCTCTTGGGCAGAGGTGATGGCTTCCTTCAGTGCTTTCTCGTCTTCACATTCGAAAAGGGCCTGAATAATTTTCTCTGCATCTTTCCCGGGAGTAGAATCCTGGGCTGATCCAGACAGGGGCAGCAGGCTCGTCATGAGGGCGAGCCCGGTTGCAAGGAGGCGAGTGGCGGAAGCGCGAGTCAATTGTTGCTCGGGATCTGCAGGGTCCGGCCCGCCTGGATGTTTGTCCCGGCGAGACCATTGGCAGCCTGAATGGCCTCGATGGATGTCCCGTAACGTTTGGCCAGTCCCCACAGGGAATCACCCTTTGCCACGGTATGCGGAACGGTATTCCCGGCCGGGGTGGGGCTGGGACCGGGGGGGACACCCGGGGAGGGAACCGGGCCGGGAGTGGCGCCCGGCAAGGGCGGAATGGGATCGGGTGCCGGTGGGGCGTTGTGGACGGTGGGCAATGGTTGATAGGGAGCACCTTCGGAGCCAAAACCGGGGACTCCGAAATCGTTTACCTGTCCGTATGGCGATTGCCCGGCGGTCTGCGCCTCCTTCAGCTTCTTGTATTCGGCGTAGTCGCGATCAAACGCTGTGCAGGAGGCGAGTGCGATAGACAATCCGATGGCAGAGTAGTGTGTCGTCTTCATGGGTAGAGAGATTACGCTATTAGTTAAGAGAAACGAAATACTTTTTTGCAGTTTTTCTAGCATATAAAACGGTTCCGGGGGCCTGCTTTGTTCATTTTTCCATCCTGAAAAAGCGTCGCACCGTATTTTCCGTGTGGGCAGAGAACTCCTCGAGCGACTCGGAGCGGGCCTCCGAGATGCATTGGGCGGTGTGGAGAACATGGGCCGGTTCGCAGCGCTGACCACGATGTGGGACGGGTGCGAGGTAGGGAGAATCGGTCTCTACCATGAGCTGGCCGACGGGAGTCTGGCGGGCGGCATCGAGAACCTCGGCGGCGTTCTTGAAGGTGGCGATGCCGGTGAAGGAGACCAGACCCCCCAGTTTCAGGACGCGGTCGGCCTGGGGGAAGGGACCGGGGAAGCAGTGAAAGACGGCCTTTAGTCTCGACGCGAACGGCTGGTAGAGAGCGAGGGCATCAGTAAAGGAGGCGTCGCCCTTCCGGTCGCGGGTGTGGATTACGATGTTCAGTTTGAGTTCGCCAGCCAGTTCGAAATGCTGCTGCAGGAAGTCGCGCTGTCGTTGGTGATAGTCCTCCTCGGTCCATCCCGGCGGGGCGGGATGATAGTAATCGAGGCCGGTTTCGCCGATGGCGGCGACCATCGGGTGGCCAGCGAAGTTGCGGAGGGCAGGGAGATAATCATCCGCCGTGTCCTGGACATCACAGGGGTGGATTCCCACGCAGGCGAAGACTTCCGGAAAGTGTTCGGCGAGTTCCAGGTTCCGGGGGATGTCTCCGAGGTTGGTGGCCAGGGTGATCACCTGCCTCACTCCGGCTTCCCGTGCCCGCTGGAGGAGGTCCGGAAGGTCCTCGGCGGAGAATTTGTGGGAAGCCAGATGGCAGTGGCTGTCGGTGAGCATCGGAGGCGGAGGGTCGACGGCTCCGGAATTATTCCTGGAGGATGGTTTCTCCGCGGTAGAGGCAGGCATAGGGAATGAAGATGAGGGCAGTAATGAACATCAGGATGGTGAAGAACCAGTAATAGGAGGCACCTTCGAGGCGTTCGCCGCCTCCCGCGAAGGGAGTCCGGCTATAGTTACCAGCGGCGTTCTCCTCTTTCTCACGCTCCTCCTTGTAGTTGATCTTCTCCTTTCGGCGGTCAAGCCATGGGCTGTCGGGGTGGAGGAAATCGGTCCACGATTTCCTTTTCTCTTCGTCTTTCGGCTTGAGGTTCACCCGGACTCCAAGATCCCACTCGGTCTGCGATATTTCGTCCGGCCCATCACTTGTGATCCGGCAGGTACGGCTGTTTTCAAGAAAGTAGCGGAGAGGATTGCCCCACTGATCGGTGATGTCCTCAAGTTCCTCGGTCCCGACCTCTGGGCGCGGGAGGCGGGATTCGTGGGCATCGGCCCAGGCTTCAATCCTGACGGCGGCGGCCTGGAGCGGAGCCTTGCTGGGGATGGCCACTTTGATTTGCCCTCCGAAATTGAGGGACATCACGAGATCGTCATCGGTCCCCAACTTGTCATCAAATCCCGCGTGCGTTTCAGTTGCGGTGTCCTTGCGCTCTTCCTCGACTGCGGCCTGGAGCTTTTCCTGCACGGAGGCGACCGGGGAAGGGATCTGGATGTAGTGATTGACCGCGGCGGTGAAGATGTTGCCAAGTGAAACCGCGAGGAGAAAGAGCCCCATGATCATCGATTTCATGGTGCGGGGCGCCTGGGTGTAGGCGAATTCGAGGGCCACAATGGAGACGAGAATCTCGGCAGCGGTCAGGAGAACATAAGCGAGGACCTGCCAGGCAATGTTGGGGCGCTGCCCGGCATCGATCCAGCTCTGGATGGTGGAACTCAGGGCGAAGGCGCCAGCCATGAGGAAGAGCCCGGCGCCGATTTTCCGCAGCGGAGTGAGTTTGATCACCTTGGAGATCTTCGGGTAGAGGACGAAGGTGAAGAGCGGAATGAAGGTGAGGATGAGGATTGGATTGACGGCCTGAATCTGCGATTCCAACCACTCCACCCCGAGGAAGGTGCGGTCCATCTCGCGGGCTTGGAAGATCCAGCGGGAGGCGGTCTGGTCGAAAAGAGCCCAAAACATCGCCACGAAGAGAAAGAGAATTGAGAGCGTGCCCATGGTCTTGAGGCCGTTCGGGCTGAAGGTTTCCTTCAGAAACCGCTTGCCGCTCGGGGGAACGTGAATGAAGCGGCGTCGACCCATCCAAAAGATTACGGTGGCGAGGGCCATCAAGACCCCGGGAACGCCGAAGGCGATATGGGGCCCATACCATTCGAGGAGCCACGGCGTCATGAGAGTCGAGAGAAAGGCCCCGAGGTTGATCGACCAGTAGAAGTAGTTGAAGACCCGCGAGAGGAGATGGCTGTTGGAGGAGCCGAACTGGTCGCCGACATGCGCGGAGACACAGGGCTTGACGCCGCCGGCCCCCAGCGAGATGAGCACCAGCCCCGCCACCAGCCACATGGCGGCCTCACCGCCGATTCCCATCAGCGCGAGGGCGAGGTGACCGAAGCAATAGACGATGGAAAGCGAAATGATGGTCTTGTACTTCCCGAAGAAGGCGTCGGCGATGACTGCACCAAGGAGAGGCGTGAAGTAGACCGCAGAGGTGAACAGGTGGACCTTCTCCGCGGCGGCGGCGTCGCTCATCGCTTGTCCGGGCGTATCGTTCATGAGCCAGAGATACTTGGTCATGAAGACCGCCAGGATCGTCTTCATGCCGTAGAAGCTGAAGCGTTCCGCGGCTTCGTTGCCCACGATGAAAGGAATGCCCGGGGGCATTCCTTTGATATTCGAATCCGGTGAACTACGGTATTTGGTCATAAAGTGGCGGGAGTTGTAGCGGGCGAGTGCTAGAAAGCAATATCCACGATGAGCGGAAGATAATCGAAGCCGGTGCGGAGTGTTGTTAGAAGGCCTGTTGCGATTCGGCGATGATAAAGAGGAGGGAGTATTACGCTTCGCCCTGCGGGAAACGGACCGGACGTCCAGCGCGCGGCGGCCCTTCGATCTACCAGCGCACTGCGGCTGCGGCCCAGGTCAGCCCCGCTCCGAAGGCCACGAGGACGATGTGGTCACCCTTGCCGAACCTGCCGGAACGGTGTGCCTCATCGAGGGCGATCGCACAGGCGGCCGCGGAGGTGTTGCCATACTTGTGCAGATTCACGAAGATGCGGTCCTTGGGCACGGTGAGCCGCTTGGCGATCGCGTCGATGATGCGCAGGTTGGCCTGGTGCGGAATGACGAGCTTGATGTCCTCCGCGTTGAGGCCCGAGCGTGCGATTACGAGATTGGCGCAATCCCGCATGCGCGTCACCGCTTGCTTGAAGACTTCCGTGCCGATCATGGCGAGAGTGGCGAGACGCTTGTCCGCGTTCTCGGTGGTGATCGGACAAGCTGAGCCACCTCCGGGAATGCTGAGGAGATGGGTCTGGCCACCGTCGGTACCGACCTCGGTGGCGAGAATCTCGCCATCACCGTCCTCTGCCCGCCGCAGCACCGCTGCGCCTGCTCCGTCGCCGAAGAGAACGCAGGTGGAACGATCTGCCCAATTCACGAAGGCCGAAAGTTTTTCGGCGCCGACAATGAGCGCGTTCTCGAAGGAGCCATCTGAAATCAGGCGCTTGGCCAGCTTCATGGCGTAGAGAAATCCCGAACACGCAGCCGAGATGTCGAAGGCCACCGCGCTGAAGGCTCCGAGGCTATTCTGTACGTAGCAGGCGGTTGCCGGGGTGAGGGTGTCGGGCGTGATGGTGGCGACGATGATGAGATTGAGCTCGGCGGGATCGAGTTCGGCCTGCTCGAGGGCGTTCCTCGCTGCCTTGATCGCCATGTGCGAGGTGAACTCGTCCTCGGCGGCGATGCGGCGCTCCTTGATCCCCGTCCGACTGGTGATCCACTCGTCGGAGGTATCGACCATCGCCTCAAGATCGGCGTTGGTGAGGACTTTCTCGGGAAGGTAACTTCCCGTGCCTGCGATCGTGACTGGCAGTCGCCTTGCCGGGTCGCTCATTAGGTGGGAGTGAACGCCAGCCTTGGCACGTGGGCAAGTCCAGCTTGTTGAAATTTGCCGGGAACCCGGATCGATCCTCGGCTGCTGATTGCCGTCAAGCGATGGTCTTCATGGCCTCCACGATGTGCGGATTGACATTGTGCTCGATAGCCTCGGTGGCAACCCGGATGGCGTTCTGGATGGCCAGGGCAGAGGAGGATCCGTGGGCAATGATGCAGACTCCCTTGACCCCGAGAAGGGGGCTCCCGCCGTAAGTTTCGTAGTTCATGCGGTCCTTCACCGCAGTGAAGCCCCCCTTTGCCATCAGGGCACCCGTCATGCGCAGGGGGTTGGCCTGCATGGCTTCCTTGATCCACTTTGTCATGGCCTTGGCGGTAGCTCCACACGCCTTGAGGACCACGTTGCCGACGAATCCGTCGCAGAGGCAGACATCGAGCTTGCTCATGAAGAGATCGTAACCCTCCACATTGCCGAGCCATTCGAAGGAGGCCTTGCCGGAATCCACGTAGTCCGTAATGAGAGAGAAGGTTTCTTTGGTAAAGTCGTTGCCCTTCTCAGCCTCTTCGCCATTGGACATGATCCCAACCGTTGGGTTCTCAACCCGCAGGACATGCCGGGCGTAGACGCTACCCATGATGGCGTAACCGAGAAGCTGGCGGGCCTTCGCTCCCGGATTAGCCCCGGCATCGAGGAGGCTGCAGATACCGAATTCGTTGGGGATGGGCGAGGCGATACCGGCACGTTCCACTCCTTCCAGAAGGCGCAGCTTGAGAGTGGAAGCAGCCACCGACGCACCCGTGTTTCCGGCACTGATGACCGCGTCGGCGTGGCCGTCCTTGACGAGGTCGGTGGCAACTGCGATGGACGATTGCTTCTTGCGCCTGATGGCATTCACGGCGGACTCTGACATCCCGACCACCTCGGGAGCATGTACGATCTCCATCCGTGAATCGGTCAGGCCGTGCTGGCGACACCCCTTCTTCAGGGTATCGGCATCGCCGGTCAGGAAAAGGGTGCCGATCCGGGGATGCTGTGACAGGGCGTCGCGTGCACCCACGATGTTGACCTCGGGGCCCCGGTCCCCGCCCATGGCGTCGAGGGCAATTTTCATGCTGAGAACCGGTACGCACAGCCTAACCCGGAACAAGGCGGGAGGATGGCGGAGCTGCCGCTCAAGAACATTACATCACATCAACGTCGAGAACCTGGCGCTCGCGATAGAACCCACAGGAAGGGCACACGATGTGACCTGGGGCGCGGCTTCCGCATTCGGGGCAGGTTTGGAGCAGCGGTTTGTGCCAGCGATTGGCACCCCGGCGCATGCGTTGCTTCATTTTCGATGTTCTGCGTTTGGGCACTGCCATGGCGGAATGGGGCGGTCAGGGTTGCTCGTCGGGTTTTTCCAGCGCATCGAGCGCAGCCCATCGGCTGTCACCCTGCTGGGAGGGCGGGACATCTACATCATCCCCTGCAGGGTTGTCCACCGCTAAATACCGGTGGTCGATCTCACAGGGAGCAGGTTCGTCGGCTTGGTCGCAGCGCGGATAGGGCGGAAAATGGAGGAGGATCTCCTCCCGCAGGGCGTCGGTGGCGTCGATCTCGCCCTGAGCCCCTATTTCAAAGGAAATGGCAGCCTGGGGGAGTTCGATGGTCTTCTTGAAGAGGGCAAGGGTGCGAACGCATTGGAATTCGAAGGGGGCACTGAGGGAGCCTTGCAGGAGCAGTTCGTCACCGAAGCGCTGAGCGTGGAGGCGGAAGGACAGCGGACCGAGGGGCTTGGCGTCCTCATCCGGGAGATCAAAAATGGAGGTTGGCAGTTCGTCGTTGAGGAGGTGACCATCCTCAGGCAACAGGGAGAGATCGACGACGAGGCGTTTCATAGCGCGAATGTAGATTGAATCTCCGGAATGGACTATCCAAATAAGAGTCGTGGAGCGCATCCCCCCTCATGTTCTGCTCGGAGCCTACACCGAGGGCGTCTTTCCCATGGCGGAAGGTGGAGAGATCCTCTGGTTCTCACCCCTCAAGCGTGGGCTCATTCCCCTCGATGATCGTTTCCACATTCCCCACGGTCTGAAGCGAGTCCTCAAGCGGCAGCCTTTCGAGGTGAGGCGCGATTCCGCTTTTCGTCAGGTGATCGAAGCGTGCGGAGAGCGTGAAGAGACCTGGATCGATGAGGTGATTATCGAGAGTTACGTACACCTGCACGAGACCGGCTTCGCCCATTCCGTGGAGTGCTGGGATGAGGAGGGCTTGCAGGGCGGGCTCTACGGGGTGTCTCTGGGGAGGGCCTTCTTCGGAGAATCGATGTTTTCGCATAAGGCCGATGCCAGCAAGGTGGCCCTCGTCCATCTGGTGGAGTGGTTGCGCAGGGAGGACTATCTCCTGCTGGACACCCAGTGGATGACGGATCATCTCCGGCAGTTCGGCGGGGAGGAGATCACGCGCGAAGACTACTTCAGTCGTCTCGACGAGGCACTTGAAGGAATGCACGAAGAGCAGCCACGGACGGCATCAGAAGAGCAGTCGTCTCTTTGAGTGTATCAGGGGGACTGAATCCCCATTCAACCAGAACGGTTTGCATCCCGGCGGCCCTGCCAGTTTCCAAGTCGACCAGGGAGTCCCCGACAAAGGCGATCTCCGGCGGAGACACCTCCATCCGCTCCGCGATTTGAAGGGCCCCGGAGGGATCGGGTTTGCAGGGGAGGGTGTTCTGCTGGCCCAGGATCATGGTCCAGGGGACCCAGTCGAACATCCGGGTCATGATCTCGACGGTGTAGTGGTGTGGCTTGTTGGAACAGACTGCGAGGGGCAGACCTTCGCGGTGCAGGTCCTCCAGCATCTCCCGGATGCCGGGGTAAAGGTGTGTGCCTTCCAGCCAGCTCTCCTCATAGGCAGGGAGAAAGTCGTGGTGGACCTGCTCCACCAGTTCGTCGGTGGGTTCCCCGCCGATTCCGCGTCGTACCAGCATGCGGCTGCCATTACCCACGAAGCCCTTCACCCGTGCGGCGGGGTGGGCTGGGAGTCCGTGGGTGGCGAGGGCACGGTTGAGACCAGCTGAGATCCCGGGGAGTGAATCGACCAGGGTACCGTCGAGGTCGAAGATGGCAGCGCGGATCACGCGGGGGCCTTTAGCAGGACCCTAATGGTAAAGCAATGCCACCAGCGCCTCGTCGCTGAAGGCAGTAGGATCCTCGGCGGCCTGGGACAGCATCTCCTCTTCGAGAAGAGCGTTCAGTTGGAGGGCCTGCGGTTCCGTTGCCTCTTCGAGCCTGGGATCTTCCGCGGTGATCTGGCCGACTTCTTCCGGATCGACCCAGATAATAATGGCGACCGTCAAGGCGGCGAGGGAGCTGGCGAGAATGGGTCTGGGGGTGAGGATCTGCCTCCACCAAGGGGGGCGGACTTCGTCTGAGAGGCGCACTTCCCGCATGACATTTCGCACGAAGAGGGGCCCGGCCCCGGGTGCCTTGGCCTCGTCGAGGAGGTCCCAGACGGGATCGTTTTCCCAGTTGTTTTCTTGTTCAGGGGCGCTCATGGCAGGGCTCTACATGGGATTCAACACCTCCCATGAGGAAAAGTTTCGTGGATTTGCAGGGAAGAATGCGGATTCCTGTTCAGATTCGGGAGGAGATGCTGGCCAGGAAGGAATGCGTGGCCTGGGAAACGTCTATCCCGTCTGTTTACTTGTAGTGCCCGGCGAGCTGGTCGCGCGCTTTGAGGAGGAGTTTCTTGGTGGCCAGGATGCCAGCCTCCTCGTCGAGCTTGCGGCCTTCGTACTCAATGCCGACGAAACCGCGGTAGCCCGCGTCGAGGACGAGCTTGAGAGCTTTCACGTAGTCGGTCCTGCTCTCGTTTCCCTGGGCGTCGAAGTCGTGGCTCTTGGCGCTCACCCCCTTGGCGAAGGGCATGAGCTCCTTGATCCCGAGGTAGCGGTCGTAGTTACCGAAGTTCCCGAAATCCGGCAGTGAACCGCAGTTGGGCAGGCCCACGTCCTTGAGCACCCGGGAGAGCCACTTTCCATTGGAGGAGAGTCCCCCGTGGTTTTCCACAATGACATTGATTCCGTGCTCCTTGCCGAACTCGGAGAGCCCCCGTAGCCCCTTGGTGGTGTTGGCGGCCTTTTCCTCGTCGGACTTGCCCACACCGTGGGCGTTCACGCGGATGGAATGGCATCCCAGGAACCTGGCCGCTTCCACCCACTTCCTGTGATTGTCGATGACCTTCTGCCGCTTGGCCTCCTCTGCTTCTCCCAGGTGACCTTCCCCGTCGATCATGATGAGCAGGCTTTTCACCCCGAGGTCGTCGCATCGTTTCCTGAGTTCACCAAGGTAGGCCTTGTCCTTTGCCTTGTCCTTGAAGAACTGGTTCACGTACTCCACCGCCGTGATGCCGAATTTCTCCTTGGAAACCCTGGGAAAGTCGAGGTTGGTCATCTTCTTGCCGAAGAGCGTCTTATGCAGCGACCATTCGGCGAGGGAGATTTCGAAAAGGGGCTTGCCCTTCTTGTGGTGATCGGCACCGGCCAGCGTGGGAGCGAGGGTCAGCCCGCCAGCGGCGGCACTCTGCTTGAGAAAGAGGCGTCTTGAAATCATGATGGGAAAAATAGACCAGGACACTCTTCCCGGAAAAGCTCCAAGTTTCGATCATCTTATCTGGCCCCCTGCTGCTCAGATATGAAAAAAAGGCAAGAGGCGGTGAGCGGGAGGCTCCGGCCCCCGGTCCGGCCCGGGATTTATGTGGAAGTTGCGGGTGGGAGCTGTCCCGAAACTGGGATATGTCTCCTCCATGAGCATCACGACCAGACGTGGCGATGACGGTTCCACAGACCTGATGTTTGGAAAGCGCATCGCCAAGACGGAGGCGCGTGTGGAGGCCATTGGTTCGCTGGACGAACTCAACTCCGTCCTCGGGTTGGCGCGAATCGATATCGTGGCAGACCTCGGAGATTCGATCGATCGGCTGCAGGGGCACTTGGTTGGGCTGATGGGAGAACTGGCGGTTCTTCCTGAGGATGCCGCATGTTACGGGGAATCCGGACATCCCTCCATCGGGGCGGATGAAGTGGCCATGGTGGAGAGCCTGGCAAGGGACCTTGAGGACGGGGGAATCAGTTTCGAAGGCTGGGCTCGCCCCGGTGCCAAAGGCAACCGGACTGGTGCCCAACTCGATTTTGCCCGGACGGTGTGCCGGCGGGCGGAACGCCGGGTGTTGGCACTGGGAGAGGAAGTTTCGAACGACGCCATCCCCGTGTTCCTCAACCGCCTCTCGGATCTCCTCTGGCTTCTCGCCAGGCACACCGAGGGTGGTGATTGAGGTTGTGTGGGGAAATTGCAGATTGGAATTCCAAATATCCGGGGTTGGTTTACCGTACTACGGTCATGAAAACGTCCGCCATCCTGCTTCTGATTATTCTCGTCGGTTCCCTGGCCTCCGCCGCTCCCAAGGTGCGCTGGCCCCGCGATGTTGTAGAGTGGGAGAAACTCAAGGAAGCGGAGAAGGTGGCTGAGGAGGAGGGGAAGGGATTTGCCTTCATCTTCATTCCCCGCATCTGGGACGCCAAGAACGAGGGGGTGGCGCGTTCAATCGAAGCCACCAACGATGCGATCAGGGCACTCAAGTCATTCTGCCTGATGGTGAAGGGAGATTACCAGGAAGTGGCCGATGCTTCGCGGGGCAAGGAGAATGGTGTTCCGGAGGCTCTCGTGACCGGCCTCAGTGCAGCGGGCAACACCTACCCCCTGGTGGTGGTTCTCGATGGTGAGATGAAGGAAGTTCTCGGGACAACTTCCGGTAAGGAGATCCATGAGGAAGGCAGCAAGGTGTTTCGTGAGGCCAAGAAAAAGCACCGCGAACTGCAGAAGAAGAAGGACGAGAAGAAGTAGTCGCCGCTGCGCCTGCGGAGCGGTCCGCTCTCCCGTCAGGGGGAGTTTGCCGGGGAATAGTCGGGGTGCTAAAGAATGTCGCCCGGTTGGTAGGCGGCCGCATCGGGATGAAGCTCGGCAAGGCTGGAGACGGCCTGAATGAAAGCATCGACCTGAGAGGTGGCGGCACCGGTGTTGCCTTGTCCCGCCTCGAAGACTTTCTGCAGGTCCTCGCGGGAAACGGGAATCCGCTCGTCCGCCGCCAGGCGGTCGAGGAGGTCGTTGTGAGGGATCGTGCCTTCGCGAAGTTCCTGGGCCACGGCCAGGGAGTGTTCCTTGATGGCCGCGTGGGCGGTTTCGCGACCTGCCCCGGCCTTCACGGCAGCCATCAGGAAGGACGTGCTCAGGAGAAAGGGCATGTAGCGTTCGTTTTCCCTGCCGATGGTTCCGGCGAAGACCTGCATCTGGCCCAGGATGGTGAGGAAGGTTTCAAAGAGGCCGTCCGCCGCGAAGAAGGCATCGGGCAGCATCACCCGCCGGACAACCGAGCAGGAGACGTCGCCCTCGTTCCACTGCATGCCGCTGAGGCCCGTTCCCATCGTGAGGTGGCCCTTGAGGATGATGTGGAAGCCGTTCACCCGCTCGCAGGAACGTGCATTCATCTTGTGGGGCATGGCACTGGACCCGGTTTGTCCCTTGGCAAAGCCCTCCGAGGCCAGTTCGTGACCTGCCATCAGGCGCAGGGTGGTGCACAGCGAGGACGGGGCGGAGGTGAGTTCGGTGAGGGCGGAGACCGTCCGCAGGTCCAGCGAACGGGGATAGACCTGGCCCACGCACACCCAGTCGCTCGGGAGGCCGAGGTGGGAGGCGATCCCGCGTTCCAGCTCCCTGACCTTGTCGGGGTCACCCTCGAAGAGGGAGAGCTGGTCCATCTGCGTTCCCACCGCGCCCTTCAGGCCGCGCACCGGATAGCTCTCGATGAGGTGCTCGAAGTGCCCGAAGGAATCGATCATTTCTTCGCCAAACATCGCAAGGCGCTTGCCAAAGGTGGTGGGTTGAGCCGCAACGTTGTGGGTTCTTCCCGCAATGATCACGTCCCGCCATTCATGAGCCCGCTGGGCGAGGGCGGACAGGCTGGCCACCGCCTTGTCGTGGATGATCCGCAGGGAGGAGAAGACCTGCAGTTGCTCCACGTTCTCGGTGAGATCCCGCGAAGTCATGCCCTTGTGGATCTCCTGGTGACCCGCGAGGTCATTGAATTCCTCAAGGCGGGCCTTCACATCATGGCGGGAAATCCGCTCCCGCTCCTGGATGGAGTCCAGGTGGACCTCTTCCCTGACTTTCTCGTAGTCGGCAATGACCTCTTCCGGGATGGGCAGGCCCAGTTCGCGCTGGGATTTCATGACCGCGATCCAGAAGTCGCGTTCAAGAACGATGCGGCCCTCCGCGGACCAGATCTTCCTCATGGCCGGGGAGGCGTAGCGATCGGCGAGGACGTTGGGAATCATGCGATATGGAAGAGGTAGCGGAATGCGCTCCCCGTAGCAAGCCACAGGAAATTACCGGAGTGAGAACCGGCGTCGGCCTGTGCGGCATGGCGGACTACTGGCGCGCAATTCGGGCCGCGGGACCGGTCAGTGATTCGAGGGAAAAAGATGCCCCTTGCGCGTCATTCGAAAACCGCCCCCGTGTCGACCGTCCAGGAACCACTCCCCGTCCAGTTCCTGGCCGTCATCGAGGATCACTCCACGGAGTTGGAGGCGTCCCCGGGCGAGCTGAATTTCTCCTTCGCCGTTTCCCAGGGGCTGGTAGCGGCCCTTCCCGGTGAATGTCCCGGTCAGGACACTGCTGGCGTTGCGGCTTGCCTCATTGGCAGGAGGATTACCCCACCGGGAGAGTTGCACATCGAGATCGAAGATTTCCCTGGAATTGAATCCGCGGGGAATGAAAGCAGTTCCCCTGTAAAACATGCGGCCGCCCCCGGTATCCACCGCGAAGTCCATGGGGGCCTTTGGGCCTCCGGTCGGAGCCCTGCCGTTCTCCGTCGCACAGGACCCCAGAAGGAGGCCGAGGCAGCCGGCACTCAGGAGGGTTCCTGTCCGTGGAAACATCGTGGATCACTTTATGAGCGGAGTCAGTCTGTCACGAGGACTTTGTCCAGTTGGCGGATGAGACCGTCCCGCAGTGGCCGGGCCTCCTCGGCGAGGAGACGCTGTTCCTGCTCGTACGCGCTGCGCCCGGCCATGGTCTCCACCGCGATGGGTTCATAGCCGAATCCGCTGAGGTCATAGGGGCTCGCCCGCATGTCGATCTCGCGCGCCTTCAGGGCGAGATGGAAGCACTTCCACAGGAGATCGCTTGAAATCCAGGGCAGCGACTTGGCCGCCCACTTGTAGAGATCCATGTTTGCGTGGATGCAACCCGGTTGCTCATTGTCCTCGCGGGCCCAGAGATCGGGTTGCAGGTGGTTGAGCAGTTGGGCTTCCGGAGCGAAGAACCGAAAGGCATCGAAGTGGCTGCAGCAGAGCGGCTGGGATCGTACGAGAGTGTCGATCTCCTCCTGGGGCAGGCGCAGGGGAACGGTTTCACGGTGTCGCACCATGGTCCCGCCGTAGACCATGGCCCATTCGTGCAGGCCATGACAGGCGAAGTTGGGCGGGCGGGACCGGGTGGCGCGGAGGAGGCGCAGGGTAAAGCGCAACCGCTCCCGGGCCTTCTCCTCAAGGAGATCCGGATCCACCCTGCAGGTTCCATCCTTAAAACGGTAGTGCCTTTCCGGGAAGGCGCACCGGGCTTCCACGCAGTCCTCCATCGCCACGCCGAAACCCGGATGCCAGCGCTCCAGCTTGCCGAGCGAGAGCCGGTAGTAGGTGTGCAGGAAGTCATCTACCGGGTGCTTCTCGCCCCGTGCCCTGCGGTCGCGGGTGGGTTGCGTCCAGGTGCGGGCCCTTGCGCGATGACTGGCCGCGGCCTGCAGCCAGTCGGCTCGCTGGAGCAGGGGCTCGGCGAGTGCGTTCATTTCGCAGAGTTCTTTTCGAGGGAGATTACGGCCTCCCCGAACTTTTTCCCGAGGTCGAGGTATCCCGCGGTGTCGTAGTGCCAGGGATCGGAGTTCTTGTAGGAATCGGTGGAGGTGACGAGGGCGGCCCGGCCGTCCTTCCTGACGAAGGAGGCCTGTGCCTCCCGGATGATCCCTCCAAACTTCCAGACCTTCCAGTCGGTGATACGCCCGATCACGACGGGGATCTTCTTGTCGCTTTCGCCCAGGTCCTTGCGGATGAGGTTCATGAGTTCACCGAGGTTGGACTCGTAGCGCCGGGCCACTTCCTCGCTGTCCGCATCGCTCTCGCCCTGCATCCAGAAGATGCCGGAGGGCACAAGCGTGTCGGTCTCGCCGTCATTATCGAGATCCTTGTCCGCAAAGGCGTGCTTCAGGGTGGCCTGGAAGTGGTCGTACTGGTTGACGCCCCTGCCTTCGCCTGCGCCGCCGTTCCAGTCCGGATCCCAGGCCCCGAAGCGCTTCTGGGCCTCCGCTTTCGAATCGATGGCGGTTCCCCCACGCGAGTACTTAATGAAGGCGATGTGGGCATCGGGATATTGCTTCTTCAGGGTGCGGGCCAGAGTGAGCTCCAGCCCGAAGCGGTCCGAGTAACTGTGCCTGGACCCGTCGGACTTGAAGTTGCGTCCATGACCCGGCTTGAGTTGCATCCAGGCACCCCGTCCGTCCGGCTTCTTGCCATCCAGGCCCATGTTGCCGTGGAAGATATGGACGCCCTCGTAACCCTTGCCTGCCTTCAGGTCGTCCGGAAGCTCGGCCACCTTTCCGTAGCCGTCCATGTTCGACTGGCCACCCAGATAGTAGAGCCGGAACTCCTTCGCCAGGGTGGAGGGACCGGTGGCCAGGAGGGCCAGCAAGGAAAGGAGGCTGGTGGTGCGCATGGGCTTCTATCTAGCAGACAGGGCCGCACTGTCGATCCCCGCTCCGCGGCCTGACGGGGATCAGAGCTCCACCAGCCGTTGGCGGTCGAAGAAGGCCTTCCGCCAGCGGGTGATCAGGACCTCTCCGAAAAGCCCTGCTGCCTGGAAGGGGTCGTTGCGGACAAATTCCTCTGCCGCGGCCCTGGTCTCCACATCCACGAGGAGAACGCCACCATGGGCCTCGATCGCCTCGTCATCGAGCATGGCCCCGGCGGCGAGGAGAATCTCCCTGTGCTGGTCGAGGTAGGCCTTGTGAGCGGACTGATGGGATACGCGCACCCCGGTGTGTCCGGGCTTGTCCCTGGTGATGATGGCAAATGGCATGGTTCTCTGGTGGTTTCAGGTGGCGGAAGGGTCTGCCGGGAAGGGACTCTAGAGCGGGGGATGCTCAACCCCGATCTGCTCGAAGATTCCCCGGGGGGCACCCCCGGGAATGGGATCCGGCCGGATTTCATGCAGGCCACGATCATCGACGCGATAATAAAAGAAGTGCTCTGGAATGGTGACCTGTCGCTCGGTGGCGGGGTAAGAGTCAAACCCGGGAAAGGCGAGGGCCCCAGTGTGGGTTCCGCCCTGTCGCCACTTCACCCCGATGGCTCCGTCCCCGGTGAGGACCGGAGGATCGTTGTCGTAGCTCCAGTCGGGAAAGCCCTGGTAGAGGGCCGCGAGGAAGGTCAGGATTTCGTCGGTCCCCATCGTCCGGGCCGGGGTGACGAACCGGATGTCCTCCGCGAAGCTGGCACCGATCTTCCCAAGGTCGTGGGAGCGCAGGCCTTCCATGTAGAGTTCCAGGGGAGGGGGGATCTCCGTGGCAATGGTCATGGCAGGACTCACTTCCTGGAGCGGAGCTCCGGTTCGGTCCACGGTGACGTGCGTCGGGCCACGGTGGCCCGGACGCTACGAACGCTCTCCTCGCTCACTTCCCCCGCCGTGTTCTCCCAGGAGGCACGGGTGTAGTTGAGGACGTCCGCCACCTGTTGATCGGTCAGCAAGGCCTCGTGGCCGGGCATCATGCTGTCGTACTGTTCTCCGTTGGCCTCAAGGGGTCCCTGCAGTCCTTTCAGGACAATCCGGACGGGCACCTCCGTCGGTCCAAGGAGTCGCTTGGAACCGGCGAGAGGAGGGAAGACCTTCGGCAGGCCCTGCCCCTCCGGTTGGTGACATGCCACGCAGCAGGCCAGGTAGACTTGCTCGCCCCTTCGGGCGCTGGGAGAGAGGGTGGTCTCTGGCGCGGTCGGCGGGTCGGCCTCGGCAGCCTCGGCAAGTCGCTTCGCCAGGTCGGAGTCCGACTGGTGGGCAAAAGCGCGCAGGCCTTTCGAGATGACATTCGGGGTCCTGCGGATCCTCACCAGAGCGCCGTGCACAATCTTGCCGAGGAAGCCTTCGAACTTGTGCTCCGCTTTCTCCTCGAGCAGGGCGCGGAAAAACCCTTCCGGGTGGCGGATGACGGCGAGGCGGACCGCATCTGCGAGGTGGTTGCTCCCGGCAATGGTGGAGTCCGTGGCGATGAGGTGAAGGAGATCCTCACCAAGCCGCGCACTGGGCGGGGCTTCCACGAGGCGGAGGGCCGCAGCCTTGCGGTCCAGCGGGTCCCGCCCGGCGTCCTGCAGGCGTTTGAGGCTCGCGGCCGGCGAGTGAATGAGGACCTGGTTCCTGCCCGTTGTCTCCTCGTCCAATTCAATCCGGCGGGCCATCGCCGCGGCCTGGACGGCATCGAGCTTGCCGTGGTGGGCCGCGAGTGCCAGGTGGAAGCGGGCCCGGGGATTGCGGGACTGGTCGGACTTGGCGGCAAGGGTCTTGGAATCGAGTTTCCCGGCGAGAAGGCGCTGGGCCGTCAAGCGCCAGAAAAGATTGGGATGTTCGAGGGCGGCGAGAGCCTCCTGCACGGTCTGCAGGTTGGGATAGGGTTCGTCCTGCGTCCCCCGGGGGTAGATGCGGTAGATGCGGCCGTGCTCACGGTCCCGGTCGTCCGACCGGAGCGCATTGCCCGGCCCCTTCCGGAAGTGTCCGCGGTAGGGATTGTGGTTGCAGATCGGGTTGTACCAGTCCGCCATCCAGACCGCACCGTCCGGACCGACCTCGGCAGCCACCGGGGCCGACCAGGCATCGGCGGAGGCGTAGAGATTATGGTCGAAGCCCGTGGTTTCAAAGCGGTCTCCCCGCCGCTTGATCCCTGGTGCGGAGACGAGGTGCATGGGCGGTTCGCAGACCAGGACACGTTTGTTCCACCAGTCCTCCGGAAAACGGCGGCTGGTGTAGACCGCATGTCCCGCCGCGGAGGAATGCTTCTCTTTCGGGTTGTTCTGGAAGTAGTCGCTGGTGATGGGTGCAAGAACCTCCGGCCCGTCGGCTCTGGCCACCTGCTGACCCTTGCGACCGAGGGACTCGAAGTGGCGGTTTGGAATGGAGAGATACCAGCTCGCATTGCCGTTGGCGGTGGAGCCCACCAGATCGCCCTCCTCGGTGAAGCCCAGTCCCCAGGTGTTGTTGCTGGTATCCTGCACGATTTCGAAGGCGGAACCATCCGGGAGGAAGCGGAAGACGGCTTGGGACGACTTGTGCTGCCTTCCGTTGATGGTTACGTCCAACCCACTGTATCCCACCGTGGCATAGATCCATCCGTCGAATCCGTGACGGAGATTAGAGACACAGGCGTGCGTATCGCGCAGGCCGATTCCGGACCAGAGCACTTCCTTCCGGTCGGCCTTTCCGTCCCCATCCTCATCCCGGAGCAGGACCATGTCCGGTCCGTCGGTGGCAATCGCCCCGCCGGTGACCGGCAGGACGGAGGTGCAGATGTTGAGGCCCCCGGCAAAGACGGTGACCGTATCAGCCCGGCCGTCGTGGTCGCGATCCTCCAGGATCTTGATGCGATCCTGCGGGTCCCCGGTGCCGATCTTGTGGGGATAATCGAAGGCCTCCACCACCCAGAGCCGTCCGCCTTGATCCCAGTTCATGGCGATGGGATTGACCACCATGGGCTCGGCCGCGAAGAGGCTGATTTCGAAGCCCGGGGGTACCTGAGCGAGCTTGAGGGAATTTTCAGGGGAGAGGGGATTCTGGATCTGGTTGAGGGGTCCGACCGGGTTGTCGGGGTCCCTGGGCGCGGCCGCCGGCCGGTAGCGCAGTTCCGGGAGATTCTCGGGCGCCAGCCAGCTCACGGTGTCGTCCTTGGAGGTCCAGCGGATGGCCCGGTGCAGGAGATCCTGATACTCGGGGAGATTCCAACAACGGTGATCGTGTCCGCTGGCAGTGTAGAAGACCCGGCCCTGGCCGTAGGTCTTGACCCAGGTCCAAGGTTCCTCTTCGCGCTTCTGGAGGATGATGCGGTCCTTTGAATGCCGTTTGTGTTCGTAGGATTCGTCCCAACACTCGAAGCCCTTCCATCCCTTCATAATCGGATGGTCCTCGTTCACGATGCGGGCCCGGAAAACTCCCTTTCCGTGCCTCTTGAACTGGGCGCCGAGCAGGTCGACATACTCGTCAAACTCCGACTCCCGAAAACAGCCGGCCGCGCAGTGGAGGAGAACACAGCCTCCGCCCTTCTTCGCAAAATCGAGAAGGGCCTGGCCCTGGGTCTCCACGTCGAGCTTGTAGAGATTGGCGAAGATGAGGAGGACGTCGTATTTGGCCAGGTTCTCCTCGGTGAGCGCCTCAACGGTGTGGGCGTAGGTAATATTGATCGCCTTCGGTCCCAGGGCCTTGCGCAGCACCCGGAAGCGGGTCGGGGGATCGTGATTGAAGAGGTTTTTGCTGCCCAGAAAAAGCACCTCGATGCGGCGGGGAGCCTCTCCCCCGTCAGTCTCGCCGGACTGGCCGTGGGACCGCGTGACGAATCCCTTCAGGAGCAACCCGGCGCAGAGAATCAGTAGCACGAGCGGGCAGAGGGAAGGGCGCACAAGCGGAAGGACGCGGGTATGGAATGAACGGCGGGTCATGACTTGGTATGCCGGACTGCTCTCTTATAGGCGCTTGCTTCCTTGAGGGCCAGCCTATCCGGGGAGAGTGCGGGGCCGGGCACCTGAGCGATGAGGATCGGGCGGAAAGCAGTGACTCCCGGGCACCCTGTGGGGAAGAGCCCCTTATGAAGCAGCTTTCCTGCGCCTTCCCGCTCTCCAGCGGCCGAGGCTCAGTCCGATCGGAATGGCCATCAGCAGGGCCAGCATGACGAACACGAGGGTTCGACTGGCACGGCTTGTCCCGGCGCTCTGTTCATTGCCGGCATTCACTTCACCGGCCTTCCGGAGATAGGCCCGGAGCTGGAGCAGGGAGGCCTGGTCCATGTCGGGTGGCGGGGTCATGACAATGGGCACGATGGAGTCCGTCAGGTTCCAGCGTTCCCAGGCCATGAGATCGGTCACGATCCCGGGGGCCAGCCCGGGCTGTCGTCCAAGGATCTGCCGGTAGGCCCCCACGATCCGGTCTCGCAAATGAACGTGACCCCGGTTCCCGTGCACCGAGAGGGCCCGGGAAATGGCCCGGATTTCCCCGGCCTCCCGCAGGCCATTGGCCAGGTAATGCCTCTCCACGAATTCCAGGGCGTCCTTCGGGTCAATTTCGATCCAGGCGGTGACCCAGGCGGCCAGGTGCAGAGTGCGCTTCGATTCTTCGGCGGAGCGCACTTTTCCGGCGATGAGTTGGTGGTCCCGGGGTTCGCCGCCCTGGGCCAGCAGGAGGATGTAGAGCGGATGCCACTCGGTGAGCCGGAAGTTTTGCAGGGAGGCCCTCAGGTCCTCTGCGGCGAGGGCTCCGGCGAACTCCCGGATCTTATCGTAGGGGGCACGGGCCACCTCAAGATGAGCGAGGGCACGGACCTGCTGGTCCCGGTGGTCGAGAAGTCCCGCGAAAAAGGCGGTCCGTTCATCCGGGGTGATCTTCCACCGTTCACCGCGTTGGAGGATCTCCTCAACCATCGGAGTGAAGGTGGCATCTGCTGCTCCGACCCACGCCCACTCCGGTTTCGGGCTGCCCTCCTGGGATCCGTAGGCGCAGATGACCTCCCGTTTACGGTTGGGGGAAAGCCCTGGTCGGAGGGGCGACTCGAGGAAGAAATCACGGTCGATCCCGGTGGGATCGCCCTTCAGGACCTTCACGGTGCGGAGCCAGTAGGGAGACCCGGGATCCTCGCGGGCGAGCACGATGACCTTGGATCCAAGAAGATAATCGGCAGGGGAGGTGGTGGGAACCGGAAGGCAGATCAGGCAGGCATGGGCCGCAGGCCACACCGCCGGAAACAGGAGAAGGCCTGTCAACCAGGGCCGGAGGGTCATTGGGGTCCGCTTCGAGATCATGCCTGTGAGGAGTCCATCCTGTTCCGGGTTGGTCCGGATGGGCGCTTGTTGCGGCGGGGCTATCCGCCTTTGCGGAGCGAACTGAGATACTCCACGAGATCGACCAGTTCACCCGGCGTCATCAACTGGTGAAGCCCTGGATACATGAGGGACTGCTTGAGCTTTGTCCGGGTGGAGATCTCCCCCTTGTTGATGGTTCGCTTGGCGCCGCCAATCATGGTGACAGTCAGATTCTCATCCGTCTCCACGACGATCCCGATCAAGGTGCTCTTGTCCTTCAGGGTGACCTCCCAGCCCTCGAAGCCCATGCTGATCCCGGCGCTGGGCTCCAGGATCGCCTGATAGAGGGCTTTCTTGTCCAACTTGTCGCCGATTTCCGAAAGGCCGGGACCGAAATTGATTCCCACCCCACCAGCCTGGTGACAGACAAGGCAGGTCTTGGTGGCAAAGAGCTGTTTTCCGTTGGCGGCAATCCCTTTGCGTTTGACCAGTTCCGCGACAGGAGGAAAGTTCCCTTCGCCCACGGCAAAGAGGGACTTGGCTTCCTTCCGGATTTCCGGATCCCGGGAAAGCATGAGGATTTCAGAGGCAGTCTGGCGCAGGTCCTTGGCCAACTTGCCCGCCTTCACGGTGGCCAGGAGTTTGGCCTGCTTCGCCGGGTGTTTGCCGTAGAGCGCGGCGAGTGCAGACGAGCGCACCGCCACCGCCCGGGACTGATCCGCGAGGATCTTCGGCAACTCGGCAACAAGAGCGGGGGTTCCGGCGTGGGAGATCGCCACCGCCGCCCGGACGGCCTTGGTGTCATCCTCACCGCGAAGGGTATTGATGAGAAGGTCGCCTGCTCCCAGGGTCACCAGCAGGGAAGCGGCCTCCGCTCCCATCGGGGTATCGGACTTTTCGAGGGCGAGCCGCAGCACCCCGGGCGCCTCCTCCTTCAGGGAGAAGCGCTCAATGAGATCGAGGTAGCGCTCCCCGGCCCAGTTGCTTTTCAGGTAGCGCCCGACCGCGGCCTGCGCCTTGGTCGATCCCTGCAGGTCAAAGCCCTCGATCCTCAAAACCGTTTCCACGATCAGGGCATCCCTGGCCTCATCGCCAAGGGTGGTGACCGGGAAGGTAAGAACGACGGTAGCCGCCACCAGGGCGGCAGCGCAGCGACGGGAGGGAGCCATGAAGCAATCCGGAAGTTCCTAGAGGTCGAGGAGACTTTCGAGAGCCTTGTTCTTCTCCTCGCCCTTGTGGAAATCAAAGGCCCGCATGTAGCGCGGAGAGGCGTGATCCTTGAGGGACTTGTCCTTGATGATCCGGGCGAGATACTCCGGTGCCTGCTTGGAGCGAACCCGCCAGACGATGTCGCGGCCCCCGTCCGACTTCCAGTTCTTGCCAGCCTCGGCAAGCCAGGCTGCAAACCGTGCGTCGGCATGGAGGTCGGAGCCAATCCCGAGGGCTTCGAGATACCAGCGATCCTCCCCGGTGTGCTGGAGGGCCAGTACAGCCCAGAGTTCGTTAGCTGCTTGTGACCCGTCAAAGCGCAGGGCGATACTGGCCTCCCGCCGCACTGCAGCAGAATCGTCCCGCATGACCTTGGCGATTTTACCCGGCATTTTGAGACCCAGCTGGCGGGCGAGGCGAATCCCCACGATCCGGATGTCCGGGTTCTTGTCAGCAAGAGCGGCGTCCACCGCCCCATGACCCTTGCCCTCCATCTTGCCGAGGGCCCAGAGGGCCCGGGCCCGGTGACGGGGGTTCTCTCCTTTCCAGAGCTTTTCGAGGGCGGGGATGGCCTGGGCTCCCATCTCTTGCAAAGCGGTCCAGGCGAGGTAACGCACCTCCCCATTCGGATTGGTCAGGGCCTTGGCTGCTCCCTCCGCGGTGGCAAGATCGATCTTGGGGACGGAATACTTGGAACCCGGAACCGCCACCCGGAAGATTCTTCCTCCGTCGAGGTCCCGCATCCCGTGTCCTCCCACGCCCGGGTCATACCAATCGGCAACAAACAGGGAGCCGTCGGGAGCAACGCAGACATCGGAGGGGCGGAACCACTTGTCGCGGGCGCCGTAGAGAATGTTGACCATCTCGGCCGAGTAGCCGGCCCCGGTGGGTTTCACCGGGTAGGCCCGGGTCACATTCGGACCGGCATCGCAGTGGATGACCTGGTTCTGGAATCCAGCGGGGAGGAGGGAGCCTTCATACACCACGATCCCGGTGGGGGAACCCTGTCCGGTCTGCAGGAGATTGGGGACCACCCCGGGGTCGTTGAGGTGCCAGTGGCGCAAGGGCACTTCCTTCTCCATGTTGGTGCGCTTGTGATTCCATCCCTGGCCGGTGAACTCATCGCGGTAACCGTAGTTGCCGAACTCCATCACGAAATTGATGCGCACGCCCTTGTTGCCGTCGTCATCATTGTCGCTCTGCCACACCGTCCCGAAGGAATCGACGCAGACCTCCCAGTTGTTGCGGAAGTTCCAGCCCAGGGTTTCCACGTTTGATCCATCGAGATCACAGCGGAAGGCCATGCCCTGCTGGTAGGGCTGGCGACTGGCCTTCACCTCGTTGCCCGCCTTGTCGGTGATGATCTTACCTGAAGCATCAGCCAGCTGTCGCGAGGCATTGCCGAAATTGAAGTAGAGCTTCCCGTCGGGTCCGAAGCAGAAGGCATGGATCCCGTGGTCGTGCTGGGCCCCGCCGATTTTGGTGAAGAGCGCTTCCTTCTTGTCGGCCTTCAGGTCCCCGTCCTCGTCGGTCATGATCCACACGTTGTCCCCGGCCGAGATGATCACCTTGTTCCCGAGGACGCAGACCCCGTGGACGGAATCGATCTCGCGTCCCTGGTAGAAGACCGTCGACTTGTCGGCCTTGCCATCTCCACTGGTGTCCTCAAGGACCAGGATCCGGTCTCCCTCCTGGCGCTTGTTCCGATGCCCCCGGTAGTTGACGACCTCACAGACCCAGATGCGGCCGAGGTGGTCGATGTCGATACTGGAGGGACTCAGCATCATGGGCTCCGAGGCAAAGAGGGTGGTTTCGAGCCCCTCTCCGACGTCCAGGTTGGCAACCGCTTTCTCGGGTGGCTGCTTGGCAAGGGCCGGGAAGGCCAGGGCCACGCTGAGAGCGAGAACGGAAAGGGCGGTTCGACGGTTGGTGTGCATGATGAAGAAATAGCTTGGACAGTGGTGGATCGGCAACGTGAAAACTTGGCCTGATCTATCGTTGAATATTCCGCTCCCCTCACCGGCGGGCGACTTTTGCGGCGGAGGGCGAATGCTCAGCGGTTCACCTCGAAGAACAGGATGGACGCGCTATTCCCCTTGCTTCCCGGATTTTTCTCCTTCGCCAGCTGCAGGGTCAGCACGTGTTTCCCGGGTTTCAAATCCGTGCCGAAGATCACGCTGCGGGGGTAATTCAGTCCGCGGCTGTAGCGATGGTAGAGGTCGTGCCGGGTGGCCGGGCCTCCATCGATGCTGGCTTCGAGGATTCCGGCATCGGGTCCGGCGAGGAGGAAGGCCCCCACCGTCCGTCCCGTGAACTCGATGGTCAGCCGGGCCCCCGGTTTCTCACCGCGCAGTAATTGATACGACGAATACTGGGAGCGAATGCCGCCGAGGGGCAGGAGCTCCCGTCCAACCTTTCCCAGACGCCAGCCGACGGGGAATTTCGCCTCCTTCGGAGCGAGAAAGCGGCCGTGGTCATAGCTCCCGGTGTCGAGCAGGTCGGCCGGCTTGGCTTGGGATGCGTCCTGGCCCTTGGCCAGTCCGTCCTCGAGGGCCGCGATGATCATGTTGGAAGCGACCCGGTAGCCGAAGCGGCCGGGATGGGTTCCCCCGTAATCCTTCCAGCTGTAGCGGCCACCCTTGGTGGCGGCCGCAACCTCCGCGGCCACGTTGACGGAGATGACTCCGTGCCGGGCGGCCACCGCCTCGTGGGCCGCGATGGCCACCGGCGCCTCCCCCTTGCCCAGTTTGTCCAGCATCCCGGGATTGACGTAATGGACCATCACGATCCCGCACTTCGGGTGCTTGCTCTGAACCTGGTTGATGATTCCCTCCATGCCCCGGATACACTCACGCCGGGCGTGTCCGGCATCCTGGTCGTCATTGACCGCGAACTCGACCACGAGGAGATCGACCTCTCCCTTGCCGAAGATGTGCGACTCGAGGCGGAAGGCTCCGCTGGTCGAACAGGTCGACCCCAGGCCCGCATTGGTCACCGTCACCTCCACCCCGGGAAACTTCTGTTTCAGCCAGGCCGGGACCATCGCGGTGTGCCCGCCGGTGTTCTGGGTGATCGATCCCCCGAGGAAGGCGACGTGGCACTTGCGGTCCACTTCCAGGCGCTGCTTCAGGTTGGCGAGTCCGCTTCGCACATGCAGGTGCGGGTTGTCCGGGGCGATCGTGGCCCGGGGATCGTCCTGCGCGCTTGAGAGTTGCAGGAAGGCGAGGGCCAGGCCGGGGAAGAGAAAGAGCGCGATCGTTTTCATGGGTTCGGGATCGCCGAGAGTCGCAATCCAGCGCGCGGGCGCAAGCCCAGGGCGATTCGATTGATGCAGGCCCGGTTGCGGGGTGTCCAGGGCGGTGAGGAGACCGGAGATTTTCCCTTGCAGGGTTCTTTCTCTGCCACTAACTTCCAAGCCTGCCCGTCAGGGCGGAACACAAAATCGCGGGGTGGAGCAGCCCGGTAGCTCGTCAGGCTCATAACCTGAAGGTCACAGGTTCAAATCCTGTCCCCGTAACCAACGAAGGCCGTTAAGTCTCAATGACTTAGCGGCCTTCGCCTTTTGCGGCGCATCTCAGTGTAGGCACACAGTGTAGGCGGTTTCGTGCCAATACGCTACCAGCGCTCCCTCGAGTCGCTCTATGTCGTGGACAATCGATCTCCACACCTGGAAGAGCATGCCAATACCATCGGCGAGGGTTTCCGCAGCCTCGCTCTCTGTCTCCTGTCTCTTGGCCCGCGCGCGCCGGATGGCGGAGGGGGCTACTGCGGGGTGGGGCTCTTTTTTCAGGGAGACCGCCTCCTCTATATTCCCCTCGGTATGATTTCAGCGAAATACTGGACCAGCAAAGGCGAAGAGGTTGAGACGAGGAAAGAGTCTCAGAAGTAACCTCACCCCGCCCAGATCCGCGTGGCGTAGACTCTCCCCGCTTGCCGACTGCGCCTGGGGGGTGGTAATGGTAGGGGTAATGAGAGCCATTTTGACAGCCCTACTAGTTGGGTACTTTTCCCTTCCTTTGGTTGGGGGTGAGAAGGAGGATTTTGAGTCCATCAAAGCAGACGCAGAGAAAGGGGATGCCCGTGCCCCAGAGGAGGCGCATCGATTGACGTGCGGAAATGGCTACTTGACCCATTCATCGGGGCCCCCAATGACTTTTGGGTCCGGCCCGATGAACTTCAAAGAATCCCCCTTATGATCCCCCACTCCCAAAGATTCGCGAGCGCCCTCCCGGCGCTCTTTCTACTCACCCTCTGTGCCCCAGCGTCGAATGCTGCGGAAATGACCATTAGCGCAGAGGAATATTCAGACGCCGCGATTTCCACGGCCGGCGAGCTCGTCGGCGCCCTGAACGTGGGCGCTACCGAAACGGTCAACACCGTTCCATTCACTGGGATCACGACCGGATACACGAACCCTATCGCGTTGAGCGGAGGCGTTGAATTGGACGCTTTTAATGGGGTTGGTGACGGAAGTCAGGCCAATGGGGCACCCGGTGCCCTGACCAACGTCCACTTTTTCACGGCTGGTCCCGGCACTGGTTACCTCACATTCACAGGATTGGCGAACCTCCAATACTACGAACTTCAGTTGGTGATGAGTGATACCCGCGCTTTTAATCTCGATATCTGGGGAGACCAGACGACCAACACTGGCGCATCCGATATCTTTGTCGATCACGGCAATAGCGCCTCAAAGATCGTCACCGTCACCTTCACGGCGGACGCTACCGGCACCCGGTCGCTCTACATCGAGGTCATTCCGGGTTATCCGGGTCACTTCAACGCCTTGCAACTCCGGGCGGTTCCCCCGCCGCTATTCCTCGACGACCTAGAGTCCGGCGCGCCCGGTTGGACCACCGTGGTCAATGACGGCGGGGGCAACACGGAGTGGCAACTGGGCGCCCCGGTCGGTTCCACCGGTCCCCTCGCTGGCGCGGAGGATTCCGCCGCCGCCTGGTGCACCAACCTGGGCGATTACGGAATCGACTCCGACATCTCCCTTCGCTCACCTGCCATCGACCTGACTGAGGTGCCCGGAGCGATCCTGAGCTTTGAGGCCTTCCGGGATGCGGATGGATTCGCCGACACGGCCGAGGTGCGCTTCCTGCGCGCCGCCGACCAGGTGCCGCTCGGGGCGCCCGTTGCCCTCGACATGACCGCCTTCGGCATCGACTTTGAAACGATCGAGATTCCCGTCGACAACGCAGCCATCGGGGAAACCGTCATCATCGAGTTCAACTTCGTCAGTAACGGCAGTGCAGACGCCTTCAGCGGTCTCACCCTCGACAACATTAGCGTGGAGGCCTCGGAGGCCAACTTGCCGCCGCCGCCGCCGATGGGCTTCAGTTCTGAGGATTACGCAGACGCCGCGATTTCCACGGCCGGCGAGCTCGTCGGCGCCCTGAACGTGGGCGCTACCGAAACGGTCAACACCGTTCCATTCACTGGGATCACGACCGGATACACGAACCCTATCGCATTTGCCGGCGGCGTCACCTTGGACGCTTTTAATGGGGTTGGTGACGGAAGTCAGGCCAATGGGGCACCCGGTGCCCTGACCAACGTCCACTTTTTCACGGCTGGTCCCGGCACTGGTTACCTCACATTCACAGGATTGGCGAACCTCCAATACTACGAACTTCAGTTGGTGATGAGTGATACCCGCGCTTTTAATCTCGATATCTGGGGAGACCAGACGACCAACACTGGCGCATCCGATATCTTTGTCGATCACGGCAATAGCGCCTCAAAGATCGTCACCGTCACCTTCACGGCGGACGCTACCGGCACCCGGTCGCTCTACATCGAGGTCATTCCGGGTTATCCGGGTCACTTCAACGCCTTGCAGTTGCGAGCCATCCCCCCGGACGGCCCGTTCGAGATCAGTTCTATCACCAAGGCTGGGGCAGAGACGACGATCGTGTTCGAGAGCACCATAGGGGCGACCTACATCATTGAATTCAGCTTTGACCTGATCAACTGGCTTGAGATCACAGACTCTTTTGTGGCGACAGAATTGACCACAACGTTCATCGACGACGATGTCGATATCCAGGCGGAGGCACGGGTTTTCTACCGGGTGACCCGCCGCTGAGGTGAGTAATACCGAGAAGTATCGGACAAACACCGAATAAGTGGGATTCGAGCTGGACTTCCTCCCCGCGCAGGGAGAATTCTGTTGTCTCATAACGAGACAGCCTGACGAAACCAAATTCAGCTAATGCTCATGAAATCCAAGATCTGCAAGTCCGCCCTCCCCGGCCTCCTCCTGCTTGGCCTAGGTGCCGCCGAGTCAAAGGCATCGGCAATCGCATTTAGCCAGGAGGCATACTCCGACGCCGCCATTTCCACCACCGGCACGCTCCTCGGCGCGCTGAACGTGGGCGCTACCGCAACGGTCAACACCGTTCCATTCACTGGGATCACGACCGGGTACACGAACCCGATCGCATTTGCCGGCGGCGTCACCTTGGACGCTTTTAATGGGGTTGGTGACGGAAGTCAGTCCAGTGGGGCACCCGGTGCCCTGACCTTCACCAACTTTTTCACGGGTCCCGCTCCTGGCTCTGGTTACCTCACATTCACAGGATTGGCGAACCTCCAAGACTACGAACTTCAGTTCGTGATGAGTGATACCCGCGCTTTTAATCTCGATATCTGGGGAGACCAGACGACCAACGCTGGCGCATCCGATCTCGTTGTCGATCACGGCAACAGCGCCTCAAAAATCGTCACCGGCACCTTCACGGGAGACGCTACCGGCACCCAGTCGCTCTACATCGAGGTCTTTCCGGATTATCCGGGTCACTTCAACGCCTTGCAACTCCGGGCGGTTCCCGAGCCTTCAGCTGCCCTGCTCTCGATCTTTGGCGTCGCCGGGCTGCTCTTGCGCCGCCGCGCCAAATAGAGAACTCCGCAGCAAGTCACAAGGATTTTAGAGGAGCAAGGAACTGCTCTTCACAGTGGGGCTGTTTGTAGTGGCCTCTCTTGGGATGCCACGTAATTTGCGGTCATAGGTGAATGCACCATTCGCCTATGACCGCTACGTTGCGAGCGACTGGGAATTGGACCTTCCTAAAAATTGATGCGCATTCCAATCCACGACACGTCTTTCGGGCTTTCCGAACCTCTAGCATCGGGAAATCTGCCTTCATAGGAATAGGAACAAGCCTGACCGCAGTGACATTTCTTGGGGATGCTCCTAAGGGTAGACCGGTTTTCCAACCCGCAACCCCCACCATCTACCGCAAACCCGAAGCGAAGGGTTGGGGTGATACTTGGGCCGGCAGGCCGGTCAAGCTGATCAGCGAGAAGCCCTGATCCCACACCCCGCCCCGATCCGCGTGGCTTGGGTCTAGCCTCTCCCCGCTTGCCGACTGCGCCTGGGGTAGGTAGGTATTAGGAATGAAGAAAGCCCTACTGCTGTTTGCCGCGCTACTGGTCGCGGGTTGTGGTGAGAAGTCGTCCTCCGAAGGTGGCTGGTTGAATAAAGACCCTGAATATCCCGCAGAGTGGCCCGATTTAGGCGAGTCCTCGGGAGAATGGCTAACACATCCTCTATCGGAGGCAGAAGTCGATCAATTGGAGGTCATTTTAGCGAGTGTCGATCGCCTTGATAGCATGATCTCAGGGGAAGAACCCCGGGCGACCAGGTTGCCTTGGTAATGCTATCGTGTGGCGCGGAACCAAGGTTCTTGTTCCGTTCCCGCGGGTGGAACGAACCAACCCTCATCAGGCTCGAACACCCGAAAAATCTTCCCTCGACTTAGCGATAGCAGAAAGCTAACGATCTTCTTGAACTTTGTCCCCCCATCCCATGAGCAGAAAAGCTAAATACTTGAGGCTCACCATTTTGATCACAGGAATGTTCAGCGAGGTAATTACTGCCGACGTGAACGATGACATTACGGAATTCGGATTGGACTCAACCGAGACTGTATCCAAAGGAGGCCTCGATTGGATAATCCACTACAATGACGACCCCGCTTCGGACCATTATGTTTCTTCAACACAGGCGAGCGAGACAGGCGTATTTCTGGACACCCTCTACGATCGGCAGCTCACGGACATGGGTTTTGGTGATTATTACTCCTCAACCACAGACGATGGCTACTTTGATATCCTGCTCTTTAATCTAGATGTCCTGCCTGCAGATCACTGGCGCCAGGGCATATATGGCTACTACTGCGGTTATGAATTTGGGCTCAATTCTCAGAAGTTATCCGATCCGCCGAGTGATACCGACCGTAAAGTGACTGCCCATGAATTGTTTCACGCCATCCAAAAAGGCTATCGAGAAAGAGGAGGTTCTACGGGGAGCATTTACGGCAGGGTGGTATCCGAGGGACAGGCCCGGGCCATGGACGATCGGTGGGAGGCCGCCTTCGACTGGAACACCGGGGGAAGCTCTTTGTATCTGGATGGAGCGAGTCGCATCTTCCTCAATGATTATACCGATTTCGATTTCTGGAAGATCGGGACCTCCAGCGATACAGGCCGTGATTACCCATACGCGGCCGGACTCTTCTGGTCCTACCTGTGCGAGCAACTCGGCAATGAAATCAATGCGCTTAATAATGGGCATGACTGGATTCGCAGGTTTTATGAAGAGGCTGAATCATTGCTGAGCAGCGGCGAGGACGTGGACCAGGAGATTCTGACAGACGAGGCCATCCAGTGGTTCAGTCGGGGCAAGGGTGAGGATTTCGATAGCATGTATTTTGATTTCGCGATCTGTAATTATGCGCGGGATTACGACCAGAGCGCCCTGGATTTCGACACGAGATATCGAAGCAGCAACCTGGTGCCCCGGTATGAATACCGGGACGAGAAAGAAACTGACACGTCCGGAGCTTCGCAGGATTACGGGAGCGTATCCGGTGCCGTGAACACGACGACCTCGGCAACCGGGGGGTCCTTTCTGAACGAATCAGTATCCTCGAACTCTGCGAAGTATTTCGAGTGGGACCTGACCGGGGCCCTCAACGCAGTGAAGTGCCAGGTGATCGGGGTCCGATGTGAGACCGACGATTCCGCGAACATCTGTATCATGGGTATTACAGAGACAGGCAGCATCATCGACCTGCAGAAGACTACCGGGACGAGTGCGGCACGCTCCTATTTGGTTTCTGAGGCAACGGCCACCAATGACCGAATTGCCAAAATCACCGTGGTGGTCACGGGTCGGAGCAACGGAGTGGACGATCTCGATATCTGGTTTGACCTTGGTGAGGCGGTTCTGAAAGTCAGTCATCCCAGTCAGAGCAACATGGCCTTCCCGGGGGTCCATGACGACCCGGAGAATTTTCTGGTCCGTTTACTGGTTGAGGGACCCGCTGATCTGATTCCAGACGGTTTTGGCAACCTCTCGATCCAAGGTCTGATCCAGTCCGACTTCGAGGTGCGCGTCAATGGATTGCCGGCAACGATAAAATCATCGGCTTACGTCGGGGGGGAGTACTGGCTCATGGTGGAGGCGCCGGTCCAGGTCGCTGACGGCCTGTATGGCCTTGAGGTAGACTTATGCAGTGGAGCCCAGACTGTCCGCAAGAATCTCAGTGTCCTGTATGGGGACTATCTCTTCCGGCACGTGGTATGCCTTGACGTCTCAGGCAGCATGGATTTTCCGGCCACGAAACTTGCGGCCGCCAAGCAGGCGGCCTTGTTTTATGTCGATACAGTCAGGGATAACCACCGGATCGGGCTGGTCAGTTTCAGTGGCGATGGAATTGAACCGAACCTCGATGCGGTCGATGCGGCAGCAGGGCAGTTATTGCCGGCAGTTCCGTTTATCCGCCTGCTGGTCAAGATTGGCATCAACAATTACACGGCGGGTGGAACAACCTCGATTGGCGATGGCTTAACCGTATCGCAGGACATCATTGACGCTGATCTGACGGCGGGAGAGCTGATTGACACCATCCTTCTTCTCTCGGATGGGGCGCAGAATGAGGCTGCGCTCTGGGACGGCGGGCCGGTCACCCAGCGCTTCGTAGGGGCCCCAAGCACACCGGGCAACGCTACGGTCATCAACACCTTGTCATTTGGCTCGAATGCCGACACGAACCTGATGCAGGACATCGCATCGTCCACGGATGGGGACCACACCTACATCGAGGTGAGCACCGGTGCACTCAAGAGTCGAAGCAACACCGGATCCATGTTCCTGAACCTGGCCACGGCCTATCTTGCCGGAACGGAAAAAGCCCAGCGGCTTGAGCGGTTGTCATGCACCAATGACTCGGTGAGGGGGGGGGATCGCTCGGAGGCAACCCTCGATCTATCCGACTCGAAGGTGGAGGACGGCATGGTGTATATCTATTGGGACGGGGATCCCGGCGCCCTGGATGTAACTCTTTTTGATCCGACCGGTCAGGAGGTCTCCACCCCTGAGGCAGATGTCTTCCCATCCAACTTCGACAACGATGAACGGCACAGGGTATGGCAGATGAATGCGCTTCTGGAGACCGGGCAATACACCCTTCGTATCGAAAACCGATCTGAAAAATCGGTGCCATATTTTGCGGGCATCTCGGGTAGACCACTGAACCAAGTGAAATGCGAGCTGGCCTTTTCCAGCTATCTCCGTTCCAGCCTGACATTCCGAACCGGAGGACCCCGCCAGAAGTTTGGGATCGGCCAACCAGTCACCCTGCTGGCCTTTCTCAGCGACCGGGATGGGGCAATCGCCAGGAATGCGATGCTTGACGTGGAGGTCACTCTGCCCACGGGAGAGGTCGCATGCGGACCGGTCCGCATGTTTGACGATGGTGAACACGGAGATGGTGTGGCCGGAGACGGAGTCTACGGAGCCTTCTTCCGCCAGACCCTCTGGGGACAGACTACCGGGACCGACACTGATGAGGACGAACCCTCTGCTCCACTCGAGGCAAACGGCGCATACCGCGTAAATATCATTGCATCGGGCGAGGCCAATGACGGCACTGGATTCCTGCGTCATGTGAACGGCACCTTCACCGTCTATGATGAAGGGCGACAAGCCGAGGGCTTTGACGAGGACCAGGATGGACTGCCGACCTCATGGGAGATCTCGCAGGGGACCGATCCAAGAATCAGGGATGAGGCGGAGGATCCGGACGAGGATGGCCTGACCAACCTGGACGAATACAAACTGGGCACCCTTGCCTTCAATGCGGATACCGACCGCGGAGGCGAGCCGGATGGCAGCGAGATTGCACGGGGGAGATGTCCGCTCAACGAGGGTGATGACTCAATCCGCTTCAGCAATCAGTTGTCGGTGTGGAGCAACACTCCCACTGATGACGGAACTGGCTTTGCCCCTGTGCCAGGCACGAACCGCCTGCTTCTTCCTCTGATCCGATCTTGGGAACGCCTGCAACTTCAACGTACAATCGACCCCAACGGTAGTCCCTGGGCAACCATCGTTTCTATCGAAACCGCGGATCTCGACGAACCTCTCTACAAGGACGCAGGACTCGTGCCCGGAACGAAGTATTACTACCGGATGCGGGGCACCCGTCCCACAACAGGCGCCGTTAGCGCATGGTCTAATGCAGCGTGGGGAATACCCATCGACAACCGCCCCCCCATCCCAACTCCAAGCGTAGCACTTGCGGCGGTGGGCGGCGTGCTTGCAGGAGAACTGGCCGCATCGGATGCCGACAGTAACGCCGTTCTTTCCTTCGCTCTGGATACGCCTGTGGCCGGATTAACCGTCAATCCCAATGGCAGCTTCCAGTTCGATGGAAACGATCCCGCCTATAACACTCTCTCCCCTGGCGACGCCATTGAGGTAATCGCCAACTGGACCGTAACCGACAACCTCGGGGGAACCGCTTCCAGCACCCTCACGATAACGGTTTCCGGAACACGCGGCCTCCTTGGGGATTCTGCCCTCGAGTTTTCCGGGGTGCAGGGACAGGACGACTGGTGTCACGGCTACCGCAACTACACCCGGGACGGAGGGGGCAATGACTACGATCCCGACGCCGCCTTCATCTCCTTCGATCCCGACATGTGGAGGACCCCCGCCAATGGCAATCATTACTGGAGACTACCCAACCAGGGAGGCGCACCATGGACCCTCCTCGGCAGGACCGCCACTCACCCGAACGGGACCAACAGCGCACCCAACGAGGAGCACTGGACAGTGCGTCGCTGGGTTCCCACCGACCTGGACGACACCACGCCGGTCGCCATCACCTGGAGGGCCCGGAAACAGAATCGGAATAACGACGGGGTGACCGGTTCGCTCCACATCAATGGCGTCATGGTCGACTCCCGGGTCGTGCCCGGCAATGACACCACCGGGGAGTTCCGCACCTACTACGCCAACCTCAACCCGGGAGATATTGTGGACCTGGCTCTTTCGCCGGAAGGGGTTGCAAACCGCTCAGACGGTTCCGATAGCTCAACCACGAGGTTCTGGGTGAGCAATGTCATCCCGGCGAACCCGGTCCAACCGGATGGCACTCCCTTTGTCCCGCTCCAAACCGCTTCCTTCAGTGACTGGGCTTCCTCCTTTGGCTTGGCAGGCAACGATGCAACCACAGACGCAAGCCCGGCAAGGGACGGGATCGCCAACCTGCTGAAGTATGCCTTCAACATGGATCCAACGGTGTTCTACACGGGAGAAGGACGATTCCTCGAGGCCGGGGTAGGGGACAGCGGACTCCCAGTCATCCGGATCACGGAAAGCAATGGGGAGGAGCGTCTGCAGATAGAGTTCGTGAGGCGGCGCAATACGGACTCCCTGATCTACCGCCCGCAGGTCTCCGATGATCTTCTCGAGTGGCAGAACCTGGACACCATTCCGTCGGTCACCGAAATTGACGATCAATGGGAGAGAGTGGTTGTCGAGGATGCACTGACCCGGGATGAACACGGGACCCGATTCGTCCGCGTCCTGGTCGAACTCGCGGAATAAAGGGAGTCGAGCATACTGCTGAGTCTGACTCCCCACCGGAGCATCTTACTTCGTCCTTGATAGCATGATCTCAGGGGAAGAACCCTGGGCAACCAGGTTGCCTTGGTAATGCTATCGTGTGGCGCGGAACCAAGGTTCTTGTTCCGTTCCCGCGGGTGGAACGAACTTCCACCCCATCTTCCCCGGCTCCTCAGGCTCCAGGAATTCAGGGCTGGAAAAGGAAATTCCTAGCAATCATCATGGATTCAGAATGCTGATTTCGATGCGGAAGAAGTATCGACTGGGGTGCTGATTGCTATGAAATGGGCCTTTAGGAACCGAGATTTCATCGAAGGTCCAAACATGGGACGTGCCATCGCCGTTTAACGTGCCGTAGGGCAACCAATCTTTGAGGTTGAGGCTGATTGAAATCTTGTAGGATCGTCCGGCAATTGTGGGGACGGAAAGGTGGTATCTGGTGCCGTCGTGAGTCCCGAGCGGTCGGAAGGTAGAGCTGTGGTCGTTTGGGTCAGTGCCGGCATGATACTCAGCAGCGTCACTGGCACCGTCGCTGTCAGCGTCCGCCCCGCCACCGGCAAGGGCAGCGGTGCCGCCAGTGTGCTGGATCTCCCAGGCATCGGGCAGACCGTCATCATCAATATCGGGACCGGGGTCGATGGTTGTGGTGCGGACCCCGTCGAGGCTGATCCACCCGACATTCGCACCCCAGGCATAGCCGCTGAGCGCGCCGCTGGAGATATTGACCCTTGGCTTGCCCCGGGCCTGCTCAAAGTTGATCCAGCCGATGTTCGCGCCGTAGGCGTAGCCGCTCAGGTTACCCGCGCCGTCATGGTTGATTCCCCAGTCGCTGGAGGAGTTGTTGGCATACTGCCAGCCGTTGCTCGGCCCGCTGCCAAGTGAAATCCAGCCGACATTGGCCGCATAAAGAAAACCGGAGCAGTAGAAGCGTCCAATAACGGCACCATTGCTGTTGTCCCCGCCCGCGTTGATCCAGCCAATATTGGCGCCGTGGGCATACTGGTTGGCCGGGTCAATGGTGGTGTCGGCAAGCACCGGGGCCAGGATAGAATATCCTGACAGGAGCATAATGCCCAGGAGGCGTGTGGTGGAATTCACGGCTTTGGACAAGCGGGCACAGGGATCAGCCTTCATGCGATGTGGTCTACCTTGAGAAGTTGGCCCAGGGATTGGTGCCGATAAGCAAGCCGCTGGCGGTTACGATCGGGCCGAAGGTGTCATCGCCATCCAGGTTGTAGTTGACGACATGCCCCGTGGAGGTGTTCTTCAGGATGAAATTTTCCCGGCTGCTCGACGTTTTGATCCCGATGCCTAGCCCGCCCGTCGTGTCGGAGATGTTGTTGCCTTCAATCCGGTTCCGGTCGGAAAAAACAAGCGAGATGCCTATGTCCTCGTTCCCCCTGATCGTATTGTCCCTGATGGTGTTGCCATCGCACCCGCCGCCCGCCTGGTTGGTATAGAGGTTGATGCCCCGGTTTCCGTTGCCATTGATGGTATTCGCGACAATGGCATTCCCGTTGCACTCCCCTCCGGGTCCCCTGAGGTGGATGCCCCTGGACGTATTATTGCTGATGGAGCAGTTCGTAATGGTGTTGCCGTTGCACTGGCCATCTTCACCTTGAAGGTAGCAGCCGTTACCCCCGTTCCCGTCGATCGTACAATGAACGAGGGTATTACCATTGCACGCTCCATCCTCGCCATCGATAATGACGCCGCTTCCGCCATTCCGGCTGATCAGGCAATGAGCCAGGGTGTTGCCATTGCAAGTGCCCAAGGATGTGCCGTCGATGCGGACACCGGTGCTGCTATGGCCTGAAACCACCAGGTGCTCGATGCGGCTGTTGTTCATGGACAAGCAGCGCAAACCAAAATTGAACTCGTTGACTATTCCCCGCTTGATCATCACGTTGTAGCGTTCATCCCCACTCGTCCCCACCACATGGATACCGTCCCCGGCCCCCGCCCCACTGAGGGTGAAACCCATCAGGTCCAGGGTCACATTGTCCGCGTAGATGAAAATACCGTTTGTCGTCGAGGCCAGGTTCCCCGTGAGGTAGTAGGATCCGGAATCCTTGATGTCGTAGGGCAGGCTGGAGATCGGGGTGCGCGGCTCCAGTTGTCCGAGGGTCTTCATGGTCGGAGCCGGCGGACCGCCGGGCGGAACCAGGTCGCCCTGCGCAAATAATCCGCTGCAGGTGATGATGATTACAAAGATGGCCGCAAAGGCCGTGAAGCAGAGGTGCGTTTTCATGGATTCTTATTATTGCTAGGAATTTCCTTTTTTGAGACCGGGTTTCATCAGGCCTCAGAGACCACCCTATCACTTCAGCCCAGGCCCCCACAAGCCCCTCTCCCCGCTTGCCCCCTGCGCCTGGGGGATGGAAGGTATGGAGTATCTGGTATGAAGATGACTGATGGAGCGCTCGAAACAATGTCTCAGATCCTGCTTCGTTGCAGCATCATCGGTTTTATCCTGCTCCTCTACTGGTGGGGTTGGCTGGAGTTGGGCGGAGACCTTGCGCACAACATGCACTCTCGGCTTGTGCCCTCTATCTCCAAGGAGCAGTTCGACATGATCCATTACGTTGGAATGCTCCTGACAAAAGTGGCCATATTGCTGCTATTCTTCGTTCCCTACCTTGGGACCATACTTGTAATCAAGAAACGAAAGACAGGGACGCTAGACAAAACAGTTAAGGAGGCATCCTGAGGGGGCTTGCTCCACTTCAGGACGGAATACTCGGACCCCGCATCACGGTGCAGGAAACAGGGTGCGGGGTGGGGGGATCACTCCACGCTGAACCGGAAGAAGGCGGCTCTGTCCTCAGGCGTGAACTCAAGGCAGATGCTGCCATCGACCACCGACAACGATTCAGGAGTCACGGTGAAGGGTGCGAAGGTATTGAGATCGGCTGACTCGAAGAGGTTGAACTTCATCTGCACGTTCCCTGCCTCGTTCAACCCAATGGTGTAATCCGCTGACATGGCGCGGATCTGGCCTTCAGTGAAGCGGGCGTCGCGTTCGGCTTCAACAGCAGCAAGTTGTTCGGCAGTAGGGCGGGCATCTCGATCCGCGATAGCCGCATCCCGTTCTGCAATGGCCGATTCATTCGCGGCAGCAAGATTAGAAAATATTTCGGTCAGGGGTTCTAGCTCGAGGAAGTTGAACCTGGAGGCGATTTTCATGCTGGTGAGTGTATAACGAGAGCCGTTTGGCGCTTCTACCGTAAAGTAATTCACCCCGTTGAATGTTCCATCGACAACCTCTATACCGAATACGTTGAAATCTCCAGAAAGCGGGGAGAAGGGCGATTCGCCGAAGCCGGCTTGGCCAATTAGCTCCTCTGAGAAATCCAGTTCTCCGGGAGATCGGAAGACAATCCTCGGTTCATCGTGGGTAGTGACAGATCCCTGGTAATCGATGGTTAATGCCGATCCCGGAACACGTGTATTGAAAGGGACATCAGGACTATTCGTGATTGAGCCATCAGCGAATTCCATGGTCATGGCGATGGTATCAGAAAGATCCTCCGTATTTGTCCAAACGAGATCGAATGTCGTGCCATCTGAGCTAACTGGCGCGAGATCTCCTTGAGGAACACCCGCTGCTGCAGTGGCCTCATCATAGGCCAATTGAATGTCAGCTACGACGGCATTTCGTTCGCTCTCTACTGTGGTTAGCTGATCCGCGGTAGGGCGCGCATCACGTTCCGCTTCGACAACAGCAAGTTGTTCGGTAGTGGGGCGGGCATCGCGTTCGGCCTCGACGGCAGCTAGTAGGTCAGCAGTCGGGCGGGCATCGCGTTCGGCCTCAACAGCAGCAAGTTGTCCGGCAGTGGGACGGGCATCACGTTCTGCCGCGACCGCATCATAACTCGCCTGCGTGACGAGGTTGTAACTGGCGGGATCGCTGGTGACATCACCCCGTCCCTCGGTGCGGGCTGCTGCCACTGCAGTATCATACGCCGCCTGTGTCATAGGCGCGTGGAAGTGATGCCAGAGCCCCTTGTCGGAGGTGACCATGGCGAAGCTGTTGTGCCCGACCCCGGGAACCGTTGCCAGTCTGTGCCGTGGCAGGTTCGCGACACCGAAGTTGTCTTTGAGGTGCTCGTAGTAGATGAGCGCACGTTCGTAGCGGTTCGTCCCCTGTAATGTCCCTCTCGTGGTGGTGTCAAGGTTGCCATCTTCTATGTCGGCTTCACCGGCAAGATATATGACTTTGCGGCAAGGATACTGGGAGACGATGCTGGCTATCCCGACCGATGATGGGTAAGAATATAGGTCATCGAGGCCGTATCCGTAGTCGTTATGGCCAGCACTCGGGGGCGAGGGGTCGATGAAGTCGACCACCCCCGCTTCCAGGTCAAGGGTCAGGGGATCGAATCGTCTTTCATTGAAATAAAGGTAGTTGCTGGGATTCATCACGATGTAGGAAACGGAAATGTTCCGTCCCCCGGGCAACATGGTTCTTTCAAAGGGGCTCGTGGCCGCGTAACGGTTGGCAAACTGGCCGCCCCCGGAGTGGCCTGACACAACGATTGACTCAAGGTTGGGCAGGAGAGATTCCGTGATGGTCAAGCTGGTCAGGAGCGTATCAAGCAACGCGAAGGAACTGAACCGTTCACCACGCGGGTAAGGCGCGGTTGCGCCGGCCGAGAGCCCTCCCCAGAACCGTGCCCCGCCTGTCCAGTAGAGCATGCCGGGGGGCGGCGCGCTTTGCAGCTTGTTGTCGTCGATCAACTGGAAGGAGACGATGAGGGTCTCCTCAACGCGGCCGGCAAGGCGCGCGGCGTATCGTGCACGGGCGAAGTAGTCGACGGCATTGTCGCCAATCCCGTGCTGGAAAAAGAGAATTCGCCGGATCTGATGATTTAATTTTTCTATCGAGTGGCTGGCGATGAAGGGTAGCCACATTTGGGAACCGGGCACGGTGTACCGGGACCGGGCGACATAAACATCCGAGAAGCTGTTCGTGGTGTCGAAGGACATGATCAGGTCAACGAGCTTGTCGACCTGAAGGAACCTGCCCTCAAAGTATGTCAACCCGCGAGGGTCGCCAAGCGGAATCGGGTAGGACGCCAGTATGCTCCCGTCCGCCGGGGACAGTTCGTAGAGCATGTTATCCGTGGAATCCAGGTTCCAAAGCGAACCATCATGGTAGGTTAACCCCCGGGGGTTGGGCCCCGGTGCCGCGAAGTCCACGATGGATTGCCCGGTAGCGGGATCGACCCCGTAGATCCAGGGGGCTTCCGTTGACTTGGAAGCGATCCACACCTTCCCGCCACCATGGGCTAGCCCCTGGTGGTTCGGAATCGGGTCAGGTGAGGGGAAGTTTGCAATGGATGACCCGGTCTCGGCGTTAATACGGTAAACGCGCGAACCAGTGGCAACGAAGAGGTCACCGGCAGCGTAAGCGATGCCTCGCGGACTTCCGGACGGGAAAGGGTAAGAATTGATCTCTTCGCCGTCCCCATTGAGTTTGACGATGATCCTGAGGTCGTAGTCGGCGATCCAGAGATTCGTGCCGTCCGTTGTGATGCCATGGGGATACGGGCCCGGTGTGTCGACATAATCAAGCGCATGGGCATTCGCGGGACAGAAGAGTAGAAACAGCGCGCACGCGCCGGGCAATAGGTGTCGCATTGGATTCATAGGCGGATAGTCACTCAAGGTTCCTAAACCAACATAACTGAAAGGAAATTCGTTTTTAGTCAAGTCGCCCGAATGAGGCGGCAGGATTGGATGAATGAGCTTTGTCAGCGGGAAGGGCATTACAGGCACTTTTTGCACGCGCTGCTGCATAGGTATATCAGCACGCAGGAAAATTATTTGGCGGCAGGCCAGTGAAGCTGATCAGCGAGAAGCCCTGATCCCTCACCCCGCCCCGATCCACGTGGATTGGTTCAGGGGATAATTGGTTGTCCCAGGTTTCACCCCTTTTACATTTTTTCTCCGGGGTGATGTGGCCTTTCGATGGTCTGTCGAGGCCGTAGGGTTCCCGTGCTTGCCCCCTGCGCCTGGAATGATAGGGGTGGTGCCATGAAGAAACTCGTCCTGCTGTTTGCCGCGCTACTGGTCGCTGGTTGTGGTGAGAAGTCGTCATCCGAAGGTTCGGAGTCGCTGAGTGATGCCGACGTTGAGCGACTCGTCAAAGACGCTGTCGACTTCGACTCACTCGAAGAGCGAGAGGGCCTCTATTGCCAGACCAACGAGTCGAAACCATTCAGCGGGTGGGCAAAGGTGATGATTGGGGGCAATGTATTACTGGGGCTGGGCCAGTGGAAAGACGGCAAACGTGATGGCCTCCAGAGGGCGTGGTACGGGAACGGCCAGAAGATGGACGAACAAACCTTCAAAGACGGCGAACTGGTTGGCCTCCAGACGGCGTGGCACGATAACGGCCAGAAGATGGACGAAGTAACCTTCAAAGACGGCGAACTGGTTGGCCTCGCGACGAAGTGGCACGAGAACGGCCAGAAGCGGAGCGAAGCAACCTACAAAGACGGTGAAAAGCGTGGCCTCTGGACGGAGTGGTACGAGAACGGCCAGAAGCGGAGCGAAGCAACCTACAAAGACGGCAAACAGGATGGCCTCTGGACGGAGTGGGGCGAGAACGGCCAGAAGAAGGCCGAAGGAACCCTCAAAGACGGGGAAAAGCTTTCCACGAAATACTGGAACGCCAAAGGCGAAGAGGTTGAGACGTTGGAAGAGGCGGGAAAGTAACCTCACCCCGCCCCGATCCGCGTGGCGTCGCCTCTCCCCGCTTGCCCCCTGCGCCTGGGGGGTGGTAGAGATGATGGATGAAGAAACTCGTCCTGCTGTTTGCCGCGCTACTGGTCGCGGGTTGTGGTGAGAAGTCGTCATCATCCGAAGGTTCGGAGTCGGCCAGTGAGAAGCCAACGCCGTCGAATGAAAGCGCAGAGCCTTCTGCCGATACCGCCCAACCGCCCGCCAATAGTGTCACTCTTCCGCTGAGTGATGCCGACGTTGAGCGACTCCTCAAAGAGGCTGTCGACTTCGACTCACTCGAAGAGCGTGACGGCCTCTACTACCAGACCAACGAATCGGAACCATTCAGCGGGTGGACAAGAGGGATGTATGATTCGGAGCACGTAGAGGTGCTGGCCCAATTCAAAGACGGCAAACAGAATGGTCTCCATACGGAGTGGCACGAGAACGGCCAGAAGAGGGTCGAAGCAACCTACAAAGACGGCAGAGAGGAGGGCCTCAGGACGGGGTGGCACGAGAACGAGCAGAAGCAGTTCGAAGCAACCTTCAAAGACGGCAAACCGCATGGCCTCACGACGACGTGGCACGAGAACGGCCAGAAGCGGAGCGAAACAACCTTCAAAGACGACAAAATCGATGGTCTCTGGAGGGAGTGGCACGAGAACGGCCAGAAGCGGAGCGAAACAACCTACAAAGACGGCGAATGGGCTCCCCCCAACAAATACTGGAACAGAAAAGGCGAAGAGGTTGAGACGCGCGAGGAGGCTGAAGAATAGTTAGCCCCATCCCAGTGCAGGAGCCAGGGTGCGGGGCACGAGTTGAGGGGTGCAAGGTGCAGGAACCAGGGTGCGGTGCACGCGGCAGGCTGTAGGGGTGCACGCCATCATGGCCGCCGCCCCCGGGTATGGGAAAGACTCAGTCACTCACTAGGACATCATCAATCGACAGGCCGCTGAAGCTGTCCGGGGTATCATCGCTGGTGAAATTCCACTCGATCAGAACAGTCTCTCCGATTGCCTCCGGCACGATCGAGACCCGAATGGTCGTCCAGTCGACGTCGAATACATCCATGCCGATCGGCACCTCCGCTCCCAACTGCACCAGATCGGACGCTCTCAGGAAACGGACCACCGCCGCATCACCAAAGCCGTCCGCGTCGCGATAGACCTCGAAGGACAACCCGGCCTCCGCTATCCCGCTCAAATCGATGACTGGTGAACGAAGGGAGATATCGGAATCCGGACCGTAGTCCCCAAGGTTGGTGGACCAAGCATTGGCCGACTCGGCGGCCCCCGCGACAGGCCCGGTGCTGCCGGCTGGGCTGCCCAGCTCCCAGGCCGTATTGGCATTTTCATCATTAACCAAGGTCGTCCAGCCGACCGCGCCCCCCTCAAAGTCGGTGGAATACACTACCACCGGCGGGGCATCGAACTCCTCGACCACAAAGAGGCGGAAGGGGTCGGCCGGCCTGGGGAGGGTCAGCGTGTTTTGTGGTGGGGTGGCCTCCAGATCCTGCTGGCCATCGAAGAGGGGCCAGTCGAGAGGAGCGGCCATCGAGGGGTCGGTCTCACTACGGATGTTGTAGAGCTTCCCGTCCAGGCTCTCCCAAGTGAAGACCAAGTTGTCACCCTCTGACTCGATGGCGAGAGGCAGCTTGTTGTCACTGGGCTGCAGCCCGATGCCCTCGAGGCCATCTTGGTAGATCTTGCTCACCTCTTCGGCGGAGAGGGTATAGTTGAACACTCCGAGATCGTCGATCAGGCCGTTGAACTGCCGGTTGCCGCAGCAGTCGTCGTTGCCGATTTGATAGGTGCTGTTGGTCTGGTAGACCGGCAGGGCGCCGTTGTAGGTGCCGATCTGCTCGCCGTTCAGGTAGCCGATCCCGGTCGTCGCGGCGCCGTCCGAGGCGTAAGTGATGGCGAGGTGATGCCACTCATTGAGGGTCAGGGTAGCCGGCGTGTCGATTCCGTGGCTGCGGGGGGCGTTGGCGAAGCGCAGGTCGCCGCGCAGCGGCGCATTCTCCACATTGAGCCCCCAGTTGTAGATCGGTTCGGTGGCGGCCCGCGAGGCGTAGATGCCCTTGTAGGAGCCCTCGGAGCGCGGGAAAATCCACGCGGTGATGGTGAAGCCGGGCGTTCCGAAGGGAATGGCGTCCTCCGCCTGCATGGAGGAGTTACCGTCGAGGTCGAGCGCGCCCCCGATCAGGCCCGGGCTCCAGGCGATGGTGCCGTTGGGCATAATGCTGTCCTGGGCGCCGTCATCGATGGCGGAATCGAAGGCGACGTCGCCCTCGGTTTCATCGAACTTGTACAGCGCGACCAGCCCCTCGGTGAGGTCTTGTCCGCGAGCATTAGGAGAGCTACAGATGATTGCCCAACCGAGGAAGACAAAGAGGTGTTTGAGGTTCATGGCGAAAGCTTTTCCAATCGTCAGACAATGATGTCATAAATAGAACGTCAAGGAAGCGGTTTGAGTGGTTAAGAGGGATTGATTATCCTCACTTCACCCAAAGGGCCTCTCACCGCTTCGCTGCCTCAATCGCACCAAGCAAGGCAGCATCTATGATACCCGCTGCGGGCGGGAACCCTACCGGCGCGTCAGGCCATCGCAAGTCCCCCCACCCTGCACCCTGCTTCCTGCACCTTTGCAGGCTGTGGCGTGCACCGCACCCTGCACCCCCACCTCCCCCGGCTCCTCAGCCTCCAGGAACCCCGGCCTGAGAAAGCAATTTACTTAGCAATAGCAATCGACTCCACGGAACAGCTGAGCGAGGTCTGAGTCGGCAGAAATAGCGAGGCGGGCCTGCGGACCTCGATCACATTGGTGGTAGTTCGAGAATGCTTGTGATCATTCGTGTCCGATAATCTGCGATGCCGTGATGTTTTCTTACCCGAATATTCCACCGGTGGGACAGGAACGCCGGCGTCGTCAGGGTGTCGCCTCATCGTGCGCAAGCCTCCTTCTCCAAATGCGAAAATTGGCTTGCCCCCTATCGGGCTCTTTGTCCATGTTAAGAGTTGGTATCGTGCGGCGCGAACCGGGGAAATAACACTCAAGAAACCCTGCTCATGAAAACGACATTTGGAACAACGACGATCTCGGCGACTGCGATTTGGCTCCTTCACACCCTGGCACCGGCCGTCATTGTGGGATTTGAGGCGGAATCGGGAAGCACGCCGACCGGGGTTGGCTACCGGGTGCAAAGTGACCCCGCCGCCTTGGGGGGCCAGTACATCGATACCGACCATCGGGACGCGGGGGCTCCCTTTGGCGATTTCGCCGTCTTCCGCCAATACTCGGTCACCCTCCCAGCGGGCACCTACGATCTCTGGGGACGGATCTACGCCCCGACGACGTTCAGCTATGACCCCAACTTCAGTGACGATCCGGATTCCAACAACGCTTTGGCTGCCTACGAGAGCGACAGCTTCTTCGTCCCCTTGACATTTGGCGGCGATCCGGCCGTCGATCAAGACCGGGGGAACGGCTACGGGAGCACCGGCCGGTTCGATGGCTCGGGCAGCCCGGCCAGGGCCAACCTCCGTGACAATTGGGCGTGGATCAACCTGACCGACGGAACGGACCTCAACGGATTGGGCCCGAGTTCCGGCACGCTCGACAACGTGGCCTCCTACACCACCGCTGGGGGCACGGAGAGCTTCACCTTGATGAGTCGCGAAGGAGGACTTCGCCACGACGGCTTCGCCTTCGTGACCGATGGGGAAACTCCCACCGAGGCCGCCCTCAACGCGGCAGTGCCCGAGCCGTCCTCGGCCCTGCTCGTCGTGATCGCTCTGGGCGGGCTGGCGACCATGTTCCGGCGACGAGAGTGAAAAGCGGGATCTAACGTGCTGTCCGGCACGCTTTTTGCCAGGCGAAGTCAGGTAGGGAACCGGGTTGATGAAAGCGGAACTAGCGAGAACGATAGCGGCGGCCCTGGTATGGCTCCTGCCCTCGCCGGCGCCGGCTGTCATCATCGGCTATGAGGGGGAATCGGGACGAACGCCCACGGGCCGGGACGGATATCGGCTGCAAGACGACAACGACGCCCTCGGTGGCCAGTACATCGATTCCGATCACCGGGACGCGAAGAGTCCTTTTGGCGAATTTGCGGTCTTTCAGGAGTACTCGCTCACCCTGCCGGCGGGCACCTACGATCTCTGGGCGCGGATCTATTGCCCGACCTTTTTCACCTATGACTCCAACTTCAGTGATGATCCGGATTCCACCGACGCGTTGGCTGCCTACGAGAACGACAGCTTTTTCGTCCCCTCAACACTGGGCGGCGATCCTGCCGTCGATCTCGTCGTGCTGAACCGGTTCGCAAGTAGCGGTAGGTTCGACGGCGCGGGCAACCCGGCAAGAGCCAATGTCCACGACGCCTGGGCGTGGATCAACGTGACCGATGGCGTGGACTTGAACGGGTTGGGCCCGACTTCGGGTACTATCGATATGGCGCCAACGTACACCGCCACGGGCGGCGCAGTGAATTTCATTCTCATGAGCCGGGAGGCAGGGATTCGGCACGACGCCTTTGCGTTTGTGAGCGATGGTGAGATGCCGACCGAGGAGGAACTGGATCTGGCGGTCCTCGAGTCGTCAACGAGAGGACCGATGCTTCTCAATGTGGAACGCTTCGGTCCCGGAGGCGAGTCCATCCGCATCACCTGGGAGAGCACTCCCGGCCGCAAATACGCCATCGATACCGGAACCGACTTGCAGAACTGGGACGTTGAGGTCGCGACCGAAATCGTGGCCACGGCGGATACCACGGTCTACGAGGAACTGATTTCGAACCTTCCGCTGAATGGCCCGGAGTTCTACTTCCGCGTGCGGCCCCTTGTTCCGCCGCCCGTCCTGATGGACGACTTCGAGAGCGGTCCGGGTGCATGGACCGTCGGGGTTGAGGACGCCACCGGCAACACCAACTGGGAATTCGGAGGACCTAGCGGCGCCGTTCCGGGTGCCCCGGCGGCCGCCAACAGTGGAACCAATTGCTTTGGCACTAACCTGGCTGCGGCTTACGATGAGGACGCGGAGATCTGGCTGCGATCCCCGGAGCTTGACCTCACCGGGGCGGCGGGGGCCACCCTCAGCTTTTTTCACTACCGCGACATCGAAGATGGGTTCGACTCCGGGGCGGTGCGGGTCCTCGATGCCTCTGACAACTCGGAGCTTGGAGTGGTGGGTGGCCTCATTGACGGCTCCTCCGACGGGTGGGAGCAGTTCGCGAGGAGCCTTCCGCCAGCCGCCCTCGGCAAGGCGGTGGTCCTCGAATTCCGATTCCTCTCGGACGAGATCAATAACCTGGCGGGATGGTATATCGACGACGTGAAAGTAACCTTGCGGTGAGGGTTCGAGATTAGCTCAGGGAAAGCCTCGTTTCTGCGGATCGGGGCGGGGTGGGTCTAGACGACTCGACCCCGCACTTGATCCCTGTTACATGAACCGCGTATGGTGAGGCGGTTGGGTCTCGCGATCGCCGGCAACATCTTTGGATAGCATGGGACACCCCATCCCCGTGCAGGAACCAGGGTGCGGTGCACGGGTTGGGGGTGCAAGGTGCAGGGCCGACTCGTAGGCTCCAACGCGCCGTAAGTAGGTGCAGAGTTGGGCCGCGGGGGACCCAAAAGTTGCACAGCAATAGGTTGCACGAGCCGTGAGCCCTGTATCCTCGATACTGCGGGGGATGCAGTGGACTGGGCTGTGCTCAGGATTCAGGTCTCAGGCTACTACGGGCGAATCCAAAGAGTTTGCACGGGAGGGGTTCTGCGGTGGGTTCGCTGGAAGGCGATCAAAGACGCGCAGCTCTCGGAATCTCAAGGGTTTCGCGGCCCCGTCGGATCTGCCGTTCGGCGGTGGGACCGTGTAATTCCCTCGTGCAAATTCGTTTGCACGGCGGGGAGCTGTCTCGGGACTGGTTTTTGCATAGGATGCATAGGATGAAATTCATTGTGAGAATTTGAGTTAAAAGAATATAGAGAGAGAGGGGGAGCAGGAGTACACAGGATAGGGAATCATCCTATGCATCCTATGCACCCCCCGGCAGAGACCCCAGCGGCGGCGGGGCTTTGCCCCCCGCACTTCGATGATCCCTGAGCCCCGCACGCGCACCGGCAGCAGGATGCAGGGCTCAGGCCCCACTCCCTGCTGACATTTCGATGGTGTCACTGGCCCCGCGTTAGGGGCGGCTAAAGGAGCGCGCCGTTAGTCGCCTGCGGGTTCTCCATCGGGCGCCGAATCGGTATTGGCTCGGACGCATCCCTCTGAAGTGTCAGGCCTCTCCTCCGGACGGCAGAGGGTCCAGAGGCACGCTCCGTTTCGAGCCTTCTTCAGGGATCTGCAAACGTAGGAGTCGGGTTGTTTAGCAAGCCGGGAGAGTTGCCTGCCCAGAACTGCGTTCTTTGGAAGACTTGGATTATAACTATCTCGTTGCAAGATCTCGCGCACACGCTGAGTGGTGATGTCGGAACCTGGGATACAGCCCTCCGGGAATCCTTCTACGTAATCTTCAATCTGCGCTGCGAGATCGCCTTCCGGCGACGCTGCCCGCCACTGATCCAACGCTTCTGGGTTGTGATAGACAAGTCCACCACGAACCGTACTGACGCCGGGCGGCAGTTCGTCCGGGTGTGCGAAGTCGTTGAGCAGGTAGTGAAGATACGCAGGTATCTCGCAAACGTATGCGTCCCAACGCTGCATGATCATCGCATCGTCTTGGTCACGGTAGAGAATATATGCTTTTGCCGTTCGGAGCAGGATTATCTTGTCCGCGAAGTCCTCCTTGTCTGGGTCCGGCAAGACCCGAATCGAGTCGGAGTCAACGTTGCAGACCATCATGACGTTCCAAACTGGTCGGACGGTGAACGAGGTTGTGAACCGCTTATCGACCTGAACTGGTCCGCTGTAGATGCATCTCTTGAACTCACTGGCGAGCGTGTTCCGTCCCCGTTGGTCGTCTCGGTGGTTGGCGTCGTCGATTACCAGACACTCCGCCTTTAGTAGATGATCCGTCCAAGATGGACCATTCCCTGACCACGCTTTGAGGGGATCCGCTCGACGTCCACCAAGAGCCTCCACGATAAGCTGCGTCAAGAGGCTCTTTCCATCGGCTGCATCTCCAACGAGCGATAGAATCGGGGCCTGAACGTGTGCTCCGGTCCTCACAGCTCTGAGTTGCGTCCGAACCCACTCATGAAACACGAGTGTCTGGGTGTCCCCAAGTAGCGTCTCGATGAGCCTCCCGAGGGTGTCCCAGTTGCCTTTCTGAGGCTCGATTAAGTCGGCTTGGGAAGTGACGAGCCAGCAACCTTCGTCACTGTCGATGATTTTGCCGGTCCTCATGCCCGCAATCGCTCCGTGGTCGGTGACCGAATTGTTGAGGATCGCCTTAGCCAAGAAGGCATTGACGCGGCAGGCAATGTCCTTTCCGCCGAGCCGGGCAAGTCTTGCACTCAGGCGCTGCTTAATGCCTTTGTCGACATTGATCCGGGTTCCCATCTGGACTAGGTACTCACCTCTCTGCTGATCGTAGTGTATAAAACGTTCAATCCGCCGAAAATAGCGGTCAATCAGGGCTGGGCGATACGCCCTTTGTTGTCCAGCGGCGGCTAACTTCGCGGTGTTCACAGTGCCAGCTCCTTTCCAGTGGGATTCCAGAAGAGCACATCTTGGCGCCTTCCGTTGTCTCGAACTGCATTCGGTGTACGCATCCATTGACAACGCTTTGCGTCTCCCAGAAGGGCTGGGTCAGCGCCGAGCTCTGCGGCCAGTTCCTCGAAGGTTTGAACGGCCTCAGGCGGTGTGTTGCCGATGGGGAACCACGCATGAAGGCCCTTGCCTCCCGTGTTGAGAATAAGGTTCGGACTGCCATACTCAGACAGAGCGCCGATGATGGATGGGTGCCACTCCGGTGGTGGCACGTCGAAGTCGCAGACTACCCACCTACGGGGCCCTGTATTGCTGGCTGCCCGCGGGCGATCCTCACGCCCGTCTTTGGTAATCCCGGTTCGCGCGGTCATCGGGTGGGAGACGAGGAAGGAGTTTCTCTCCAAGACGATCTCTGGGCGCTGCAGTCGCTCCGCCAGGGTTCTAACCGACGATTTCGCAATGTTCGGACCGCAGCTCATGCACACCAGCTCGTCAGGCGCAAATAGCTCTGACAATATTGGCTTCACCCTTTCTGGGGGCGCGATCGGTGAAGCGGCTCGAAGATCATCTAGCGTGGTTCCGCGTTGGATGAATTCGCGCTCCGCTGCAGTTCGGTCGAAACGAGGGAATCTCGGTGTCTGCTCCTCAGAGTCTGCCCACCTGTCAAGACTGAGAACTTTGGTGTAAGCACTCTCGACCGCGGATTCCATCTCATGCTCGGGTACGAAGCGGCGAACCGACGGGCTGCCGCATTGCCGTAGAAGCTCAGTGAGGCAAACCTCTGGGGGAATGCTGATCTCGGCGCACTCGCAGGCGTAGCTATATAGGAAGGCATGGATACCGTAGTGAGGTGGTCTGCATGGCGGTGGGGAAACCAGTGCCGTAGAATCAGGTGTGTGTTGGGGGTGTGGTAGTTTTGACATGGTGGTGTGTGGTTAGGTTGGGGATGGATTTTGCGTCACTCAATTAGCGGGGTTGAGGCGCCGGGCTGCGGCTCCCGCCTCAAGCTCCGGTAGTAGGCACTTGTCTCCAATGCCTTGCTCAATCCAGGTATCGAGAGAGCGCAGGTCGATGAGCCTGCGTCCGCGCTTGGCGCCTGGGCGTTTGGCTACGGTCGAAACGATTAGCCGTTCTCGGATGCAGTTCTGGAGAAGGCGTGTGGAAAGGCCGCTATATTGTGCGGCGCCTTGAAGGGTAGCCCAGCGGGGAGCTGGTATGTCGGTAATTGCGTCGTAATCTGGCATGGGACCATCCTAGCCTGCGTGAATACGACACGCGTTTCTGGCTGGTGTCCTATTTCCGGCCTTGGGATTTGGGAGGTCTCCCACCCTTTCCAGGCCTATGAAAAGAGCGAACACGCAGCGCCCTTCGCTCCAGAGTCCGCCAGCTCTCGGCATCATCCACAGCTGGAAAGAGGTCTGGGTCCTCCCTTCGACAAAGCTGCTTCACAGCTGCCAGCGATGGCGTCGTTCCCTGCTCTGGATCATCTGAAAAATACCCTGCCTCTATCCGATCGGCTGCCGTCAAAAAGAGGCGGAGGGCCTGCATGCCCTCCTTCTGCAGATTCGTTTGGCACTTCTTCAGATTTTTTAGCAACAATTCCAACTCTTCGGCACTTCCTTTGATGAGTAGCCAATAGAGGTGGTTTTGAAATTCTTCTACTTGCCGGACTTTCCGAGCTTTTTCGCCTAGACCTGTGACACTAGTCCAGTCCTCGGAGTCCAGGTCAGAAATCAGCCATACGAACATCCAAGCGTATTCGATCCGGTTGGAGCTGTCAGGATATGGATCGACTACGGCAAGTGCCCAAGTCTCTATGCCTCCCCATAACTCATCGAAGGCTTCCCGCCCTTGTTCTCGGATCGGGCAGTTCTCGGGCAGGCTCCCCCAGTCTTGGTCGTCTGGACGTTCTTCCATCGGTGTGACGACCGATCCGAGCAGGCGTCACAGGGCAGGTAAAGCCTCGATGGCCCGTACCAATCTCTCATCGCAATGGGTTCGGAGGGCATGACGTCCGCGCTGCTTTGGCTGACGAGCTTCGAGCCAGAGAGATCTGCGGCTCCTAATATTGCTTACAACGCAGGTAGTGCCTTGATGGCCTGCTGGAGGGACTCGTCGTCAAGATGCGTGTAAATGTCGTGGTGCTTCGATGTCGTGTGCCCTGCTAGCTTCTTGCGAATTTCGGCGTGGATGTCACCCTGACTCAGCCAACTCACGAACGAATGCCTCAAGGAGTGGAAGGAGCGGTCTGCCTCAATGCCCCCTGGAAGCACCAAAGTTCGGGGGACTTCAACAGCTCGCATCAGGGCTTTGAATTGCTCAGAAGTAGTTCCGGGAAGTTGTTTCGACAGCTTGGGAAAAAACTGCCCCCTCCGCTTTCCGATCCATGCGACTACCGCGGGTGTCATTGGCACAACAACTGTCGTCTTGTGACTCACGGTCTTTTGGGGCTGAACGACGACTTTATCCCCCTCGATGTTCCCCCGACTCAGGGCCAGCACATCACAGCACCTCAGGCCTGTGTGAGCGGCTATGGTTACAGCGCCGGCCCACTCATCCGCGATCCCTTTTCTCACAAACGGCTTGTATCGAGAGGCCTCGTCGATCAGGAGTCGAACTTCCCTTGGATCGAAAGGAGCACGTTCACGACTGTCGCTAGTCTTCAGTCGCTTGACAGTCTTGGCGACGTTTGCAGTAGCAAGCCCACGTGAAACCGCAACGGCCAGCGCTCCTCGGAGAACGGCGAGGAATCCGTTGATCGTTGAAGCGCGTCGCGTGACCTTCCGAGGCTTCCCGTCGGTCTGGACTTCCGTCTTGGAGCGCATTGCCTGTATGGCCCGCCGCACCTGATCCTCAGTCAGATCTCCGACTGGGGCCGCCATCGCTTTCGGAACTAGAGCATCCCGAAAGGCAACCAAGGCATTCCGGTAGTTGGCACGGGTACTGGACGTTATGTCGGACTGCTCCTCGATCCAGGCGGTAAAGAACACCTCCAAGGATTGGACTTCAAAGGATGGGTTCGCCAGTCGGTGGAGGTGTTTCACCAGTTCCTCCGATCGGACGAGTGTGAGACTCCCGTCGGCCGCATCCCGAGCCGCACCCTCAATTACCGCCTGGTAGGCCCTTGGGAGGTGGGAGTTCTGGCTCCGCTTGTCTCGGGTCTCTGCCTCAAGCCTCGCCGCTTCGCGCTGGGCCTCCCGTTTTAGCGTCTTCTTCGTGGATCTCGAACTTCGCCTTCCGTCGGCGTCGAAAAACTGAGCGTAGTAGTAGGGGCTGTTCGGCCGTTGATAGAGTGTTGCCATGGCGCACTGCTGGTGAATGTAGGCATAAGTGTAGGCAGCAAGCACGTGTGTACAAGAGTAAAGCGCCTACACTTCGTATAAATCACTGATAAAAAGTGAGTCATAACGAAAAGGTCACAGGTTCAAATCCTGTCCCCGTAACCAACGAGGCTCAGTAGGTTAACCCTGCTGAGCCTCACTATTTCCGGGGGGAAGGATCGGAACTGCAGCCAAATGCACCTGATTGCCAGTTCTGTTGCACCGGTAGATTGGAGCTCATCAGGTCGGGGTCGCGTTTAATAATACTCGCAGATACACCCCTAAGCTTGGGCGAACAGATCGGCGTCCTGGTAGCAGTCTCTGCGGGTGGCTTGAATTGAAGATAAATTCCTAAGGGAAACTTGACATAGGGATTTAACTGATATATTATGAATGTTAATCAATGAATCAACGTTGGTTATAAAGGAAGACGCAATTATGTTAGATAATATAGTAGAATGGGCTAAAAAGTTAACAGAAGCAGGTATTGCGATCATTGCACTGGCAGTTGTGATTCAGGTAATTTTCCCTGGAACAGAAGCATTTATTGGTGGTGACGTTGTAGGAAGAATTATTGAAATTGTTGGGGAACTTGGAGCGGCAGGTCTAGTGGGATTGGCATCTGTTGCAGTTATCTATGCAATCTTTACACGAAAGTAACCGACTAAGAGATAAGGCCACTTTCAAAAAACCCGCCGGAAGGCGGGTTTTTTGCTGATAGGAAATTGGGTTTTCGTCAAGGCGCCGGAACGGACCGGAACGGAACAGGCCTGCCTGCCCTATCGGGCCGATAGTCCAAGGAAGATGCGCGACGAAGCGAGGCAGTAAGGGGCGCCACAATTGCTGGAGGTCAGGGTTCTCCTTTCAACCTGCGCGGAGGGTTGAGGCCGAGGTGAGTGAGCAGGTCTCTGAAAAGACAGAACCCGATCACCCATGCTCCCTGTGGGTTTCCGCATCCCAGGTAGTTTCCAGCGTAGATTTCGATCCGGTCTTCCAGGCCTTCGTCCTCCCGATCATCCGGGGAGTAGTGATCGACATATTCGTATGACGCCACATTGAGCGGACTGTCAGTCCCGTGCCATCCGTGCTTCCTGTTCCCTCCCAGAAATTCGAGGATCCGGTCAAGCTGCTGATGGGTTCCCTGATAGCCATCATACCCAAATAGCTCTGTCCGGCTGCCGCGCACATAGAATCTGGGCAGTCCGTCCCTGCTGTCCGTGACGCGGGTGAAAACGGTTTTCCAGTCAGGCAAGTCCGGGGTGGAGGTGGTCTTTTTTGGCTTGGCCTGCCCGACGGGTCTGTATCCAGATCCGAGACAAATTCTGGCCACGGCCTCGAGGGCGGGGTGAGGAATTGCGTGGCGAAGTTCTCCCAACCCAAGTGAAAGCAATTTTCTGGTTCGGGTTTCATATGCGTTCAGTCCTGCGAGCGACGCCACAAGCCGTTCTTTGGCATATCCGCCGTAGGCTATCCACATCCCCATTCTGCGGTGAGGCCGTTGACACAAAAGCCAGGCAACCGATGCGCAGAGTTCTCGATTCTTTTCCGGATTTTCAGCCAGAGCGGAGAGAAGGTTGTCATAATCTTCAGGGGTATATCTCTTGATGACATGGTGAAATCTCGAGTCCCCGGAGCTGCTGATTCCACGTCGGGACCGCTCGATGATCCACTGGCCGAGGGTCATTGTTTCAGTAGGTTGACTCATGATCGCAAGGTCGTTTCGGTTGGAAGGGGCTCCCGGGACGCCCGGAGCCTGCTTCTGGTGAAAGGTAAGAAGTGTCAGGGGCCACAGGCAATTCGACCTCCCGACATATGTCACACTTGTGGGCCGACCAGCGGCATCGCCAGGTTCACGGGACACATAATATTGACGCTGGTGACGGCTTGAATTATGGGCTCTATGAATTCCATGAATCCTTCCCCATGGCCTCGCTCCGGGGATGAGATGAAGATCACACCTGTCAGGAAAACCGGACCGGCCATGCAAAGATCAATGATCCTGTTTACTGCCATGGTTGCAGCGAACATTGTGTTGGCTGAGGAGCGCTGGTGGCAATTTCGAGGGCCCCTGGGCAATGGGCACACGCAGTCTTCTGACCTTCCCCTGAAGTGGGATGAGAAGAAGGTGGTCTGGAAAACCCCCATCCACGACCGGGGATGGTCTTCGCCCGTGATCTGGGACCGCCAGGTCTGGATGACCACCGCGACCCGGGATGGGGGCAGGCTTTTTGCGGTATGTGTGGAGAGGGATTCCGGCAAGATCCTGCATGATATTCACGTCTTCAATGTGAAGTCGGCCATGTCGATCACCGCGGCCAATACCTATGCCACTCCCACTCCCGTGATCGAGGAGGGACGCGTCTACGTGCATTTCGGGACCTACGGAACGGCATGTCTGGATACCGCAACCGGGCGGATTCTGTGGAGCCGCCGCGACCTTGAATGTGATCATGAAAAGGGAGCAGGACCGGCCAGTTCCCCGTTCCTTGTCGGGGATTTCCTGGTTGTCCATGTCGATGGCCGGGATGTCCAATACGTGGTTGCTCTCAACAAAACCACTGGAGAAACAGTCTGGAAAACCGACCGCTCCATTGATTACAGCAAGGTGCCGGTTCACCAACGGAAAGCCTATGGGATGCCGACCCTTATTCCCCGCGGCAATACCACCCAGCTGGTAGGGGTGGGGGGCAGGGGGGTCTTTTCCTACGACCCTCTCACCGGGAAGGAACTGTGGAAGGCCCGGCACCGGGGCTGGTCAATCGCTCCCAGGCCGGTGTTCGGAAGCGGTCTTCTCTTTGCCATCATAGATCGGGACAGTCCCGAACTCTGGGCCATCCGCCCCGATGGCAGCGGGGACGTGACGGATACTCATGTGGTCTGGAGAGAAACCAAGCGGATGCCTGCGAGGGCCTCACCCCTTCTTGTCGAGGATCTGCTCTTCCTGGTGAACCGAAACGGAATAGCTTCCTGCCTCGAGGCGAAAACCGGCAAGCTCATCTGGCAGGAACGGATGAAAGGCGCTTACTCGGCTTCCCCGATCCACGCCAGAGGGCGAATTTATTTATTTAACGAGGATTCGATCTGCACCGTGATCAGGCCCGCGCGGAAACTGGAAGTCCTGAGCATCAACCCACTGACCGGAGAGCAGTTGATGGCCACCCCGGCCGTGGACGGCAAGGCACTTTATATCCGCACCGAAAAACACCTTTATCGTATCCAGGACCCTTCCGGGTGAACCGAGTCCTGTCCGCTGCCGGTCCGGAATTGAATACCCACCAGGAGATTCCCGGTATCGCATTACTCCATCCTGAACCGGAAGAACTCCTGCATACCCCGGGCGTGAGGTATTGATGCTGACCCTTTCCTGTCGGGCAGGTAAGCGGGACGCGTCTACTTGAAGTAGCAAGGGTAACCTCATCTTTTTCTTTTCACCATGCGTTGCTGGACGGACACTGCGCTGGTTTGCGATTTCTCGCTCCAGTCCTGACCCTCTACTTGCTCCTTGCGAGTAGCGAGCTCCGTGCGGAACAGCCGCGCAGCTGGAACGCCTTCGCGGCCGCCCAAAAAATCGCTCTTCCTCCCCCGAACGACGGACCCGACTCCTGGTTGCACCACCCCATCGATCGCTTCATCCTGAAGGGGCTCGACGAGGCGGGGCTCGCGCCCTCCCCTCCCGCCACTCCACGCATCCTCATCCGCAGGCTCTCGTTCAATCTCGTCGGGCTGCCGCCAAGCCCCGAGCTTCTGGAGAAGTTCACCGCTGACCCCTCGGACACAAACTACCGCGCCATCGTCGACGACCTTCTCGCCTCTCCCAATTACGGCGAACGCTGGGCACGCCACTGGCTCGATGTCGCTCGCTACGGAGAGAGCAACGGCTTTGAGTACAACGAACCCCGCCGCAATGCCTGGCCCTATCGCGACTGGGTCATCCAGGCCCTCAACGACAATTTTCCCTACGACCAATTCGCCCGGGAACAAATCGCGGGCAAGGCGGAAGCAATTGGCTTCCTCGTCGCTGGCGTCCATCGCTCTCCCGGTGGTGCCAACGACATCATGTCGGCCCAGGAACGTCACGATGGACTGGAGGAAATGGTGGGTACGCTAAGCCAGGCCTTTCTCGGTATCACAGCCCAGTGTGCGCGCTGCCACGACCATCCCACCGATCCCATTCCCACCGCCGACTACTACCGCCTTGCCGCTGCATTGGCAGGAACCCGTCACCCCGTCCCCAAGACCAAGCAAAAAAGCTACTCCGTCGTTTCAAAGAAATCGGAAGTCATGCACGTCTTTCACCGCGGCGATACCACGCAGCCCCGCGAAGAGGTCAGTCCCGGTGGACTCTCCGCCCTTGCAAATCCCAGCTCGGACTTCGCGCTCGATGCCGGCTCCAACGATTCTGAACGCCGAAAGAAACTCGCGGAGTGGATCACACATCCAGACAATGACCTCTTCACCCGCGTCATCGTCAACCGCATCTGGCACTACCACTTTGGAACCGGAATCGTGTCCACCCCCAGCGACTTCGGAAAGAGCGGAGGCCCGCCGAGCCATCCGGAGCTCCTCGACTGGCTTGCCCATTGGTTTCGGACAAATGGCTACTCCCTGAAAAAGCTGCACCACCTCATCGTCACCTCTCAATCCTATCGCCAGGCCGCTACCTACCGCCAGAAAGCCGCCGCCATCGATCAGGAAGCTCGGTTCCTTTGGCGCTTTCCTCCCAAGCGCCTCGAAGGCGAAGCAGTTCGCGATGCCCTGCTCGCGGTCGCTGGCGTCCTCAACCCAAAACGTGGAGGACCAGGCTTCCACGACACCAAGACCATCGTCAATGGCGGCGCCCACTTCTATCTCCCGATCGATCCCGTTGGCGCCGAATTCAATCGTCGTACCATCTACCGCTTTTCTCCTCGCGGTGAACGAAGCACTCTTCTCGATTGCCTCGATTGTCCCGATCCGTCGGGTACCGCTCCCCGCCGCAGCGTCACCACGACTCCACTGCAGGCACTCAGCCTGCAAAACAACAGTTTCATCTGGCGCATGGCCGATCACTTTGCTGACCGACTGAAGAAGGAGGCCGGGGCCGAACTCGAATCGCAGATCGAACGGGCATGGATTCTCGCCGTGGGCCGACCACCCGCCGAGGAAGAACGAAATGCCGCCCTCACCCTGGTCGAGAACCACGGCTTGGCCGCGCTGGGACGTGCCCTTTTCAATAGTAGTGAGTTTATTGTCGTGGAATGAACACGGATCTCAATCGCCGCAGCTTCCTCAACCTCGGCACCTGTGGCCTGGGCGCCACCGCCTTTGCTCATTTGCTACACGCGGAATCCCACCGCCAACCTGTCCGCCCCGTCGCTAAGCGCGCTATCAACATCTGCCTCGTTGGTGGCCTCAGCCAGGTCGACTCCTTCGACTACAAGCCAGAGCTCGCAACCTTCCACGGCAACGCCCCGCCCGCCGAAACCAAGAAGCACTTCCATCGCGTCGGGATGCTCCGCAAGAGCGACTGGGAATTTGGCCAACACGGCCAAAGCGGTCTCTGGGTTTCCTCCCTGTTCCCCCATCTCGCCAAAGTTACCGACCAGCTCACCGTCCTTCGCTCCATGCAGGGCACCACCAACCTGCACACTCCCGCGCTCTTTCTTTCTAACAGCGGGTTCCCGGTCAACGGATTCCCAACCGTTGGCAGTTGGCTTTCCTACGGACTCGGGGCCGAGACCAACTCCCTGCCCTCCTATGTCGTCATCGCCGATCGCCGGGGCAATCCCAGCGGCGGGGTCTCCACTTGGGGACATGGCTTCTTACCCGCCAGCCACCAGGGTGTGCCCCTCCAAGCCAAAGGTCATCCCGTTCGCGACCTCTTTCCGCCGCAATCTGTCAGTGCCGAACTCACCAGGGATACCGACACCCTCCGCCTGGCCATGCATCGTCAACAACTCGCGCGTCTCGGTGGGGTCGATGCGGTTCTGGAGGCTCGCTTGCGTAGCTACGAACTTGCCGCTCAGATGCAACTCTCCGTGCCCGAAATGAGCGACCTCGCCAGCGAACCGCAGTCTATCCGGCGGCTCTACGGACTGGACGAACAACCTACTGCCGACTTTGCGCGCAACTGCATCCTCGGCCGCCGCCTCCTGGAACGCGGCGTGCGCTTTGTGCAGCTCTTCTCTGGCGGTCCTCTCGGCGGAATGCCCCGCGCCAGCTGGGACGCTCACGAGAAGATGATCCCCAATCACAGCCGCGAGGCGGTCCGCATCGATCAACCCGTCGCCGCTCTCCTCACCGACCTCCAACAACGCGGCCTGCTCGAAGACACCCTCGTGACCTTCACCACCGAGTTTGGTCGCACACCCTTCGCCGAATCCAAGCCCGGAGAGAACAGCACCGGACGCGACCACAACAGCGCCGGCTTCTCGATCTGGATGGCCGGTGCCGGCCTGCGCCCCGGAATCAGCTACGGCGAGACCGACGAGATCGGTTACAAGGCCGCCAGGGACATTCTCACCTGGCACGACTTCCACGCCACCATGCTGCACCTCTTCGGCATCGATCACACCGCGCTCACCTTCTACCACAACGGCATCGAGCGCCGCCTCACCAACGTCCATGGTCATGTCGTGAAGGACATCCTTGCCTGATCTCCCGGATCGGTGATGCTTGACGCCGTCCTGCGGTCGAGGGAGCCGGGGCCCGGAGATCAGTATTCCACCGAGAAGTTGTCGAAGGTGGGACCATCCTCGACCTGGTGCGAGAGGAGGGTGAGGGTGGCGGGATCGAGGAGGTAGCTGGCAGTCCAGCTTTCGGCCCCGTCGCCCACGCCGACGGTCAGGCCCAGGTTGCTCCCGGCAGTGAAGAGTGCCAGTTTCGGGAACTGCGGTTCCAGGGTTGCTCTCTGGGAGCAGAGTGAGCGGGTCCGGGACCGGGGGATGGGGAGCCCCGTCACTCGATCCGTAACACCTGCACCGCGCTGATGAGGGGCATGCGGTCGACCGAGCCGGTGCCGGTCTTGCTGGTGAGAGCCACGGTGAGGTCCTTGGCGATCTCGAGCTCGAACTCCTTCCAGACCGCGTAGTCGGGCTGGCCGCTTTCCTTCATGATGTCGAAGTCCCGCAGGACGGGCTGGCCGTTGAGGAGGACGTCGAAGACGCGCTGGCCGGGCTGGTCGCCGGGGAGGGCGGAGAAGCCGAGGCGCACGCGGTAGCGGAAGGGGCCCGCCTCCGGGGTGGTGACCGGGATGAGGCAGTCCTTCATGCCACGCAGGGCGGAGGCGAAGAGGAAGGGACGCTTGGTGTTGGCGATGGGGGTGTAGTTCCCGCTGCGCCGGACCGGACCGCCCTGTTCCTCGAAGGTGGGGGTGGCGTTGAACTGGAGGAGGAGCAGGTGCTCGCCGGGGCGCGGGATGACCCAGAGGTTGCCCTCGTGGTCGCGGCGCTCGCCGGTGCCGCCGAGGTCGAGGTGGAGGTGGCGGACGGGGAGTTCGGCCCCGGGCTGGGCGAAGGTCTGGGGCACGGCCGGTTGCTGGGGGACCTGGGCGAGGGCGACGGTGAAGGGCATGGAGACCTCGCACTTGCAGCCGATGGCGTGGGGCGGCTTGATCATCATCCCGCCCCCGCTGGAGGTGTCGATCCAGCAGCTGGCCCGGCTGTGGAGGAAGGTGTAGAGGCCGTCGTCGCCGAGGAGGTCGTGGTAGCCGATCCCGCGGGAGCGGCCGAACATGAGGTGGCGCGACCCGGCGAAGGTGCCGCATTGTTTGTTGTAGCGGCAGAAGGCCCACTGGGCTTCCTCGCCGGTGATGGGGTGCTGGCGGGTCTTGGGGGTGCCGGTCCTGAGGTCGAAGGCCCACGGTTCTGCCACCACGTAGTCCCTGGTCATGACCGGGCGGGCGCGGTAGTTGGCAAAGCGGTACCAGAGGAGCTTGCCGGTGGCTCCATCGTGGACCGCGAGGGCGCGGGCCTGGTAGCCGCCGGTGGGCCAGACCGCCCAGGACTTGTCGGCCCCGGCCGCGCTGGCGAAGAGGACGACCCCGCCGTGGGCGATGACGGCCCCGCCGAGGGGGGGCTCGTAGCTGCGCCGTCCGCCGGAGACCACGCTGCGGGTCCACCCGCCCCCGGCGTTGGAGGTGTCGACCCCGCGTTCGTAAAGGATCTTGCCGGTGGCGGCATCGACGGCCTGCAGGACCTGGTAGGTGTGTTCCTCAAGCTTGGCCTCGAATTCCCGGTAGTCCTTGCCGGGCATGTTCTGGAGGAGGGCCTTCATTTGGGTCATGGCCTCGGCCCGGCGGGCGCCCTCGGCGTTGCCGCGCAGGAAGTAGAGGCGGCCATCGGCGATGGCGTTCCAGGCGGGCCATTGTTCGGGTTGGTCGGGGCCCCCGAGGTTCCAGAGGGGTTTGCCGGTGACCGGGTCGACGGCCATGATGAAGGCCCAGTCCTTCTCGTCCTTCTTGCCGGAGCAGCGGAGGTAGAAGCGGCTCCCGTCGCTCTCAGCGGCCATCGCACTCCAGTGTCCCCCCTCGAAGGGCGGCAGGTAGCGACGGATTTCCTTTCCGGTCCAGGGATCGATCTGGACGATGACCTCGAGGAAGCGCTGGAAGATGCTGCCGGGTTGCGCGATGGTGTCGGTCATGGAGTTGGGGCGCTGCCAGAGCTTGCGCCCGGTGTACTGGTCGTGGCCCTGGGTGAAGTTGACCTTCGGTGCGATTGTGTGGTGGATGTAGTCCTGGAACTGGGTCACGAGGACGCCGTCGACGATGATGGGCGGGGAGATCCCCTTCCGGCCGCGGCTGGAGTAGGGGGGGCCATACCAGGCGATGCCGAGGGGGGCGCGCAGGACGCCGTCGTGGCTGCACATGGTGTTGCCAGCGTCACCGAGGGCGTGGGTCCAGCCTCCTCCCTCGGGCAGGCGGGGGGCGCGCCGGGTGGCCCACGCGGTGTCCTTCGCCCCGGTGCGGATGTTCCAGTCTTTGAGGCCCGAGGCGGTGGCCCACTGGGGCATGGTGTTCGCGGAGTTGTCCGCCCCGCCGAGGACGGCCACGCCGCGCAGGGGCTTCTGGAGGCGGGCGAGTTCGGCGGGATCGGAGGGCAGGGTGCCACTGAGGAGGGCCCCTTCGGAGAAGAGGAAGTCCATCATGCGGGAGGGGTAGGGGAGCTTGTCCCCGGGTGGGAGGTGGAGGGCGGTGAGGCGGGAGACGTGCAGGCCGGCCTGGTTGAAGGTCTCGCGGGCGGTCCGGGCCTTCTCCTCACTGGCAAAGATGGCGTAGAGGCGCAGCTTGGTGCGGGCGGCGAGGGCCATGGCAAGGGCCCCGGTCTCGCAGTCGAGGACGAGGGCTTCGCCCACCGGTTCCTCGCCCCGGATTTCGCGGGCGATACGGACGATCTCGTCGGCCGCGGCGGCAAGGGAGGGGTCGGTGGGGAGGACGTCTTTGTCGGCTCCTTCCTCGATGGTGCCGTGCTGGGCGGCCCCGGCTCCGCCAAAGGCATGGATCCGGCCGTCGCGCGTGCTCACGAAGAGGCGTCCATTGGCGGCGATGATCTGGTTGGGCCACTCGGCCAGTTCGTGGGACCAGAGTTCCTTGCCGTCGTCCGGGTGACGGGCGAAGAGTTTCCCGCTCGCGCCCTTTTCCCCGTTGTTCTTGAAGGCCGCACTGAAGACGGTGCCGCCGGCGTAGATGACGGGGCACATGTCGGGGTCGTAGCGGGTGACGGTTCCCCGCATGACGGGGATGCCCATCACGGAGTCGAGGTCGCAGTGGTAGCCCTTGGTCTCGACATTCCAGAGACCCTCAAGCTTGTAGTTCTTCTTCTTGGATTTCTCGTCGACGATGATCTCGACGGTGTGGGCCTCGTTGCCGCGGTAGCGGCGCCCGCCGTGCATGGCGCCCATGAGGGGATAGAACGGTTCCCCGTAGCCGGCCGGGTTGTCCGGGTCCGTGCCGGCCCAGGCGTCGTAGGTGCCGTCCGTGCGCTTGTAGCTGTTGAAGAGGGCCCAGTGGAACTGCTTGAAGTCCATGGGCATGTAGAGGTTGTGCTCGGTGAGGTAGATGTGACCGACCGGGGAGAGGCTCCAGCGGTTGAGGGTTTCGCATTGGATTCCGTTGCGCCAGAGGCGTTTGCCGGTCTTCGCGTCGAGGGCGCACACGAAAGTGCCGTCGTGTGGGAAGACGCCCACCCCGAAGTAGGCCACCTCCTTGTCGACCACGATGTCGGTGCGCACCGGCCAGACCGAGGTCAGCTGGCCGAAGGAAAACATCCAGCGTTCGGCGGGGGAGGCCTTGTGCTTCCAGATGAGCGAGCCGGTGTCGGCGGCCAGGCAGTAGACGTGACCGTCGTCGCTTCCGACGTAGACCCGGCCCCCCGCGATGGTGGCGCTGCGGTTGATGGCCGAGCCGGCCACGAATTCCCAGCGGGTCCTGCCGGTGGCGGCCTCAAGGCAGCCGAGGCGCCCTTCCGCCCCGCTGGTGAAAAAGACCAGGTCACCCGCGGCAGTGAGGGAAAGGCTGTGCTTGTTGAACTCGGGGGTGATTTCGAGGTGGAGCTCGCCCTTCTGGAGCGGGGTGCGGTGGGACTGGCGCGAGCGGAAGGTCCAGAGGGGCCGGAGTGGCAGAGGGAGTTTCTCTCCGGTGGCGGCGCTCCGGCCGTAGTCGTGGCGGTAGGTCGGCCAGTCTTCGCTGCGGGCGCTTCCGTGGGAGAGCAGGGCCACCAGCAGCGCGTGGAGAAGGAGCCTGAATCTCATCCGCGCAGTGTCGCCAGGGGCCGCCATTAGGCAATGCATTTCCACCTTGCCCGTTTGGGTCCTCGACTTGTGGGGCCGGTCCGGGGAGAATCGGAGAACGGATGAAGACGAAGACGGTGCTCTTATGCTGGTTGCTGGTGGCCGGGGCGGTCCTGGCCTGCCAGGTCCCGGTCTTCCGCTTCGCCCTCGAACGGTGGCCCGCGGACCAATTCGAGTTGCTGGTGACCTCCAGGGGACCCCTCAAGGGAGAGCTGCAGGAGAAACTCGTCGAGCTCCAGAAAACCCTCACGGCGGATTCCAACGCCATCAACCTCCGCCTGCAACACGTCGATCTCGACACCCTCACGGAAGCGCAACGCATCTCATTGCCCGCCCTCGATCACGCCGGGGAGGAACCAACCCTCGTCCTGATGCCGCCCGGGAGCTGGAAGACCGGGGAGCCGGTCTGGGTGGGAGAGGCCACGGTCGGGAACGTGGAACGGATGCTGGACTCTCCCCTGCGGCAGCGCTGCGGGGAGCACCTCGTGAAGGGGGCCTCGGCGGTGTGGGTGCTGGTGGAGTGCGGGGACCCGGAGAAGGACCGCATGGCCCGGGAGGTGATGGAGGCCGGGGTCGAGCAGGCCAGCGCGGTTCTGGAGCTGCCGGAGGGGATTATCCGGCGGGAGGATCTCAACAAGGATTACATCAACATCGATCCCGACAACATCCTGCGTTCCGATGTTCCGCTCAAGATTTCCTTCGTCAACGAGGTGGTGTCGCGCGACGATCCCGCCGAGGCGCTCTTTTTGACCATGCTGGTGGAACCGGAGGTGCTGGCTCTGGACGAGCCTCTCATCGTCCCGGTCTTCGGCCGCGGCCGAACCTTCGGGGGCATGGCCGCCTCGCAGGCGACGGCAGAGCTCGTCGTGGGAGCCTGCGAGTATCTCTGCGGGGCCTGCTCATGCCAGGTGAAGGAAGGCAACCCCGGTTACGATCTTCTCTTCCAGCGCAACTGGGACGCCATCCTCAAGGTTGAGGAGATCACCGCTGACAGTGAGGTCATCCAGCGCAACCTGGAGGTGGTGACCTTCAACCCGGGAGAGGAGTCCGGGGCCGGCGACACCCGGGAGGGTTCGGGATACAAAAATCTGCTGATCGGGCTGGTGGTCTTCAACCTGCTCGCCTTCGGGGTGTTGGGCTACCTGCGGTATCGCAACCGGGCGTCCGCTTCCTGACGAAGGCGCAGGAGCTACTTTTTTTCAGCGGCAGGAGGCGGTTTCTTTTCCTTGGCATCCTGCTCCTTGTCTGGAGGAGGCGGGAGGGATTCCTTGAAGCGGGCCTGCAGGGTTTTCAGTTCCTCGGAGAGTCCCTTCAGCTGTTTTTCGAGGTCCTGGACCTGGCCGCGGAGGCGGTTGACCTCGGCCGGAGCCTTGCCGGGGGCTTCGTTCTTGCGGATCTGGTCGATGGCGGACTGGGCCGCCTTACCGTGGGGGGACTCGGAGTCGGCGGCCACGAAGGTGGTGAGGACCGGGATGGCCCGGGCGTCGCGCAGTTCCCCGAGGGCCGCCATGGCGGCGGTGGCCACCGAGTCTTTGAGGTGGTCGACGTGCCCGAGGAGAAAGTCGCGAACCGCATCCCTGTTGTCCTCGTGGCGGGCGAGGTAGGCCAGCGTTTTCAAGGCCTGGGCGAATCCCCGGCTCGGGAAGGTGGCTTCCGACTTCTGGAGGTGGCGCAGGAGAGGTTCGACGTAGAAGGCATCGTCCTGCTTGCGCATGGCGGCGATGGCCTCGCCCGCGATACGGTTCTGGTAGGAGTCGGAGGGGAGCAGCCCAACGAGGTAGGGACGCAGCTCGGGCCTGGCATAGGAACCGATGCCGCTGATGGCGGTGGTCCGGATGTCCGGGTTGGCCTCCCGGTCCGCGATGCCCTTCAGGGCGTTGTAGGCCTCGTCGCTGTAGAACCTGGTGAGGCCGCGCACCACCGACTGGCGCACCCGGGCGTCGGGTTGGTCGAGGGCACCCTGTAGGGCGGCGAAGGATTCCGGGGTGCGCATGGCCGCCAGTCCGTCGGCGGCGGCCTGGCGCACGGCAAAGAAGGGATCTTCCTGGAGGATCCTGCCAAGTTGTTCGAGGGTCACCTTGTTTTTCTTCCTGGCCAGTTGCTGGACCGCGAGGAGGCGACCGATGACGTCGTCCTGGTCCGCCAGCTGGGCGAGGAGCATCTTCTCGTTGGGCTCGAAGTTGACCTTGGCGAGGACGGTCACTTCGGGGTCGAAGCGCACCACCCTGGGGGCGGCCTCGAGGGTGAGGTAGAAATCCTCACGTTCCCTCGAGATCTCGATGGTGCGGAGTTCGGTCTTGTCCCCGACCACGAACTTGACTGGCAGGTTGAAGCGGAAGAAGGGGCGCTTCTCGTTGGTCATCTGGACCTGGCTGATGGAGAGCTTGGCCTGCCGGGCCAGTTCGTCCCACGAATACTGCACCTTGAGCTCGGGATAGCCCGAGAGGTAGACCCACTGGTCGAAGAACTGCGAGAGGGACCGCCCGCTGAGTTCCTCGAAGATCTCGACGAGGTCTTGGGTGACCGTGGTTTTGTAGCGGTGGCGCTCCAAGTAGGTTTTCACGCATTCCCGGTAGAGGTCCTTTCCCAGTTCGGAGCGCAGCATGTGGAGGATCCAGGATCCCTTCGGATAGGCCCGGAAGCTGAACTGCTGCATGGGATTGCTGTAGCCCGTGTGGACCATGGGGGTGGTGTCCTTGTCGTGGTTGAAGATCCCGCGCGCACTGCCGTGGAGGCCGTGCTTGAAGTGGTCGTTGCCCAGCAGTTCCCGGTCGTAGAGCAGCGAGTAGTAGGTTGCGAAGCCCTCGTTGAGCCAGAGATGACTCCAGTCGCGGCAGGTGACGAGGTCGCCGAACCACTGGTGGGCGATCTCGTGGGCATCGAGGCCGCGGCTGCTGCGCAGGTTCTCGGTAGCGTCGGTGAAGAGGGTGCGCGAGGTCAGGGTGGTCAGGCTCGTGTTCTCCATTCCGCCCATCATGTAATCGATGGCGCAGGCGTTGTAGTACTTGTCCCAGGGATAGGGGACTCCGATTTCCTTTTCGAAGTAGTCGAGGATCCTGATGGTGTCCTGAAAGGTGTTGGCCAGCTGGTCCTTCTCGGAGGGAGGGACGTAGAGGGCGACGGGAAGGTCGCCGTGCTGGTCCTCCATCTTGGCGAAGTAGCCGGCGAGGAGGGTGACGAGGTAGTTGACGTGGGCCTTGTCCTGGAGCCAGTGAAAGGCCACCAGGCCGGTCTCCTCGTTTTTCTTGTGGGACAGCAGGCGTCCGTTGGAGAGGGCCTCCATGCCCTCGGGGACATGGCAGATCACCTCGGTGGTGAATTTCTCGTTGGGATAGTCATGGCTGGGGAACCAGTGCTGGTGATCTTCGGGTTCTCCCTGGGTCCAGAGCTGGGTGTCGCCGGCCGGGTAGCCCATCTCCGCGGTGCGGAAGTAGAGCCCCCTCTTGGGGGTGACGTCGTAGGTGATGGTGACCTGGGTCCTGGTGCCGGCAGCCACCGGCTCCACGAAGGTGATCTCAAGGTGCTTGTCGCTGCTCTGGGTGGCCTGGATGGCCTGCGGGGAGGTGACCTCGTGAATGTTCAGGCCCACCGCGTTGAGGCGCCACTGCCTGAGGGGCTTGGCGATGGGCTGGAAGTCGAGGATGGCAGTGGCAGTGAGGGAGCGCTCCTTGAAGTCGGGGGTGACTTCGAGCTTGAGGTGCCGGACGTCGACGAAGCGGTCGGGCGCGTAGCTGTTCTGCGGGGCCTTACCCTTGTCCTCGGCCGCCAGTTGTCGAGCCTGCAGGCGCGCCATCATCGCGCAGTGGCCGCACTGGAGGAGGTGGGCTTCATTGGCGTGCAGGGACGCAGCCATGAACTGGCCGACAAGCACGGCCAGGGTGACTAGCAGTTGTCTGTTCATGATGTAAGGGGAGCGGGAAGATGGCTGTTTTTCGGAAGAATTCAATCCCAAGCCCTCCGGGCCCTGAATCTTCGGGAAAAACCGTCACCACGGACATCGGAAAGTCCGGGAGGGCAGGCGGTTCCGTGGTTGGTTCTGGGGGGAAACCCGACCCGCCACCGGAGGACGTTTCGACACGCTCAGGGGGGGCGGGGATAACCTGGTTGAGGGGCAGCTAGGATGCTTCGCCCTGGAGATGGGCGCTGGCTCCGGCCACCGATTGGAGGAGGAGGGGGCCAAGTTCCGCGAAGCGGGGAGGGACCCGGCCGGCGGTCACCTGTTCCTCGCATTCCCGGCAGAGTTCCTCCAACCGGATCATGCCCATGGTGCCGGAGGCGCCCTTGAGTTGATGGAGGATGCTCCTGCCGTCCTCAAGGCGGCCCTGGGTGAAGGCCGCGTGCAGGTTCGACAACTGTTCGCGCCCGTGCGTTTCGAAGTCGCTCACGATCGGGAGGAGGAGTTCAGGCCTGCCGGAGGCCATGGCGTCGAGTTGGACTGGATCGAGAAGGGCCACGCGGGCATCATACGGACCCGGGGGCCGCGGGGAAAGAGCAAGAGGCGGGTGGATCAAGGGGAGCTCTTTCCCGGGGAACGGGCAAATACCCGGGGGATTCGGCCATTACGGTTGGGGAAATTGTGGTGGGCATCTCTCGCGAGAATAGTTAAGATATCCTAAATGTCTGAAGAGACACCCCATCTCGTCGTCGCTGACGACGACGAAACTGTCAGGAACCTGCTGACGATGCATGCCGAGCGGGGCGGTTTCACGGTGCAGTCTGGCGAGAATGGCGCGGAGGCCCTCGATCTGGTCAACGACGACACGGATGTGGTGCTGCTGGATCTCCAAATGCCGGTCCTCGATGGCTTTGGCGCGCTGGAGCGCCTGGCGCAGGAGCATCCGGGTCTGCCGGCGGTAGTGCTCACCTCGGTGGACGAAGCGTCCGATGCGGTGAGGGCGATGAAACTTGGGGCCCTCGACTACCTGACCAAGCCCTTCGACCCGGAGGAGTTGCTGGCGGTTCTCCGCAACGCCCGGCGACTGCGCGCTGCGGAGCGGGAGAACGAACAGCTGCGGGAAGCGATCGGAGGGAGGGGGCCCGCAGTGGAAATCGTGGCCGACTCGGAGTCGATGCAGGAAGTGGTTTCCCAGGCTACCAAGGTGGCGTCCCTTGACTCGACCATCCTGTTGACCGGGGAGAGCGGAGTGGGCAAGGGCATGCTAGCCCGGCACATTCATGCCAACAGCGGCCGGGGGGATCAGCCCTTCGTGACGGTGAGCTGTCCCACCCTTCCGCGTGAGCTCCTGGAAAGCGAACTCTTTGGACATGAAAAGGGTGCTTTCACGGGTGCGGTGCGCCGCCGGCGAGGCAAGATCGAGATGGCAAGGGGAGGCACGCTCTTCCTCGATGAAATCGGAGACTTGCCCATCGATCTGCAGCCCAAGCTCCTCAATGTCCTGCAGGAGCGTCAATTCCAGCGACTGGGCGGGGAGGAGAACCTGGAGGCTGACGTCCGCGTCATCGCGGCCACCAACCTCGATCTTGAGCAGCGCATGAAGGAAGGGCAGTTCCGGGAGGATCTCTTTTACCGGCTGAGTGTCATTCCTATAGAAGTTCCTCCCCTGCGCGAACGCCTGGAGGAGCTGCGGGGACTGAGTGACGTCATGCTCAAGCGCATCGCGCAACGGGGTGGGCGCCGGAACGTGAAACTTTCCAGGGAAGCAGTCGCGGCCATGCAGGCCTATGACTGGCCCGGTAACGTGCGCCAGCTCGAGAACGTCCTCGAGCGTTCGGCGGCCTTCTGCGAGGGAGGGATTGTTGAATTGAAGGATCTGCCGGGTGCGGTGCGCGGAAGCGAGCCCTCGGGGCGGGTTCCGGCCGGGATCGGGGGCATCGCCCTGTCCGACCTGGAACGGGAGTCGTTGATCCAGACCCTGAAGCTCTGCAACGGGAACAAGGCGGAGACGGCCCGTCGTCTGGAGATCACGGAGAAGTCGGTCTACAACAAGCTGAAGCGGCACGGATTAATGTGAGGAAGGCCCAACGCGAGCTCCTGGACGAGGCCTCCGAATGGCGACGGCTTTATGAAGTCGAGCTGGCCGCTCGCCACGAGGCCCAGCAGCAGCTTGAGGGATTTGCCGGGGAGCTCGCGCGCGTGAAGGAGCAGCTTGGCCGCCGTGATCAGGAGCAGGGCTGGCAGTTGCAGGGTCGCGACGACGAAAAGTTCAAGGTCTTCTTCAACGCCTCGGTGGACGGGATCATCCTGCTCGACGGCTTCGGAGCCTTCATGGAGGTGAACGACACCGCGGTGCGCATGTTCGGATTTTCGCGGGAGCAGCTGCGGGGGATGTACATCTCCCAGCTCATGAACTGGCAGGTGACCGGGGCCGCTCTCAACGATGTTCAGCGCACGGGACACAGCCGCAGTGAGGCCCAGCTGCGGCGGGGGGATGGATCGCTCCTGCCGGTGGAAGTGGTGTGGGGCGGGGTGAAGTACGAGGGTCGAACCCTGGTGCACGGCATCGTGCGTGACATCACCGAACGGGTGAAGGCCGTCAGGGAGATCAGCCTGGCCAAGGAGGAGGCGGAGCGGGCTGAGCGGGCCAAGTCTCTGTTCCTGGCCATGATGAGTCACGAGATCCGGACCCCTCTTAACGGGATCATCGGCTACACCGAGTTGCTTCTCGACTCCAAGCTCACGGAAGAGCAGAGGGAGAATCTCGGCCTCATCCACCGGAGTGGGGACCTTCTGCTCAACATCATCAACGACCTCCTCGATTTCTCGCGCATCGAGAGTGGGTGCCTCGACCTGGAACAGGTTGACTTCGAACTCACCGACTGCATCGAGGAAGTGCTTGGTCTCCATGCCGCCAAGGCCTCCGGGAAGGGTGTCGAGCTCACCTATGATATGATGGATGGAACGCCTGAGGTGGTGGTCGGGGATGTGGCGCGGGTGAAACAGATTCTTCTCAACCTCGTCTCGAATGCTCTCAAGTTCACCTCCAAGGGGGTGGTGAGCGTGAACGGCCGAGTGGTCCCGGGGCCCTTCCTTGAGCTTGCGGTGCGCGACACCGGGGTGGGATTTGATCCGTCAAAGGCGGAGAGTCTCTTCGAGCCGTTTCAGCAGGAGGACGCCTCGACCACGAGGAAGTTCGGTGGCACGGGGCTGGGCCTGGCCATCTGCAGACGCCTGGTGGAACGCATGGGTGGAACAATTTGCGCCACCTCGCACATGGGAGAGGGAGCGGAGTTTCGTTTCACCATTCCGCTTGTAGTGGGGGAATCCAGTCCCTTCGCGATGATCGAGGACAAGGGGCAGTTTCATGGCAAGCGGGCCCTCGTCATCGATGACAACGAGATCAACCAGCGCTTCCTGCAGAAGCGACTGCTCTCGTGGGGGCTGGAGAGCGACGTGGTGGGGAGCGGCCAGCACGGACTGCGGCAACTCGGCAGCGTTCACTACGATGTGATCTTCTGCGACATGATGATGCCCACCATGGACGGCCTGGAGTTCGCCCGTCTTGCGGCGGAGGTCGCGGGCTCCCTGCTTCCGCCCATGATTCTCGTCACTTCCGCGCGGTTGAGCGGGGAAAAGGAGCACGCGCTGGCAGCGGGTTATCGGCAAGTCCTGTTCAAGCCGGTGCGGCAACGGGAGATGTTCCGGGCGCTCGGCCCGATCCTGAGTCCCGATGCCGGGGAGGAATGCGTGCCCGCCGGGGACCGCTATATCCTGGTGGCGGAGGACAATCCGATCAATGCGCGTCTCGCCGCTCTCATCCTGGCAAAGTTCGGCTTTCAGGTAGACACCGCCGACAATGGGCGCGAGGCGCTCGAGAAACTGCAGCAGGGACAGAACTACGAGGCCATCTTCATGGACATGAACATGCCGGAGGTGGACGGGGTGGAGGCAGCCTGTCTCGTGCGGGCGGGTCAGGGAGGCGGAAACACGGCCAACCTTCCCATCATAGCGATGACTGCCAACGTGCTTGAATCGGACCGTGAGGCCTGTCGCAAGGCTGGGATGAACGGCTATCTTCCCAAACCCCTCCGTCCCGCGGATGTGGAGTATGCCCTGCACGAAATGGGACTGGTTTCCTAGGGCCGGTCATTGTCGCCGGTCCCGGAAATCCCGGAGGCAAGGGGCCCGGTCTCAGAGTTCTTCGCTCCCCAGCGGCGGCCGGTTGGCCCGGTAAAACTTACAAGTTGGCAAAGGCTGAACCCGGAAAGAACTACCGGATTCCAGGGGTGGAAAATTATATTAACGTTTCCGTAATAAATTTCCAACAAGCACGATATCAAATAGTTAAGAGTCATGATGGCCAAGTTGGCACGAGTTGTGCAACCAAAACCCGTCACTCCTTAAAGATTACATGCTGGAACTCTCCGCCCTGACGAATCCCCGGAACCGTTGCGCCACGCGAGGGCAAACCCTTGGCGTCAAACGGGGATGGAGGAACGAAGGAGGAGCGGTTTCCCGGTGCGGAGTTGAAGAATTTTCGACGGCGGGGCCATTTGATGAGCCCGATCGCAGACCTGACCCCTGGCGCAGTTCACTAATCCGGGTGCGCCATCAAGGGGTTGGGAGCGGACGGTCTCGGTCCAGTCGGCGAACAGCCATTACCGGAGAGGCTGACTACCTGTCCGGTAATCATAGCAGAATATGTCCGGGTGGTAGCGGACATTCATTCGACTGACAAGGCAAGGTAAGGGGGGCGCCGGGTTTTAGATCCTAAAACCGTGGCGCCTCTCTTTGCTTGTACAGATGCAGGGGATTCAAGGGCAGGGGTCCCGGAGTTTGCAATGCCGTGACGGTGGTCTAGTAATGCCCCGTGTCCTTTCAACTGGTCAGCGACTACAGCGCCAAGGGCGACCAGGAGCAGGCCTTTGAGAAATTGGTCAAGTCGCTGGAGGCCGGCAATGCGCACCAGACACTGCTGGGGGTCACGGGGTCCGGTAAAACATTCAGCATGGCCAATGTCATCGAGCGGATGGGCAGGCCCACCCTTGTGATGAGCCACAACAAGACCCTTGCCGCGCAGCTCTACTCCGAGTTCAAGAACTTCTTTCCGCACAATGCGGTCGAGTATTTCGTGAGCTATTTCGACTATTACCAGCCGGAAGCCTACATCCCGCGCAGCGACACCTACATCGAGAAGGACTCCTCCATCAACGACGAGATCGAGCGCCTTCGATTGAGCACGATGGGTTCGCTCCTGACCCGCCAGGATGTCGTGGTGGTGGCCTCGGTAAGCTGCATTTACGGCCTTGGATCGCCCGACGACTACGAGGGGATGATGGTCCCCGTCTGGCAGGGGCAGGAACTGGCGCGTGACGAGCTCCTGGGACAGCTGGTGGGCATTCTCTTTGAGCGCAACGACATCGCCTTCGGCCGTGGGAAGTTCCGGGTGCGGGGTGACGTGGTGGAGGTGCATCCCGCCTATCTCGAGGACACCGCCATCCGGGTTGAGTTCTTCGGGGACGGAGTGGACCGGGTGTCCACTGTCGATGTCCTGACCGGGGCGGTGATCGAGCGGGTCGACAGGCACACCTTCTTCCCTGCCAAGCAGTTTGTCAGCTCGGTCGACAAGATGCAGCGGGCCATGATCGCGATCCGCGCCGAGATGGATGAGCGGATCGAGTTCTTCGAGAAGAATGGCAAGCTCATCGAGGCCCAGCGTCTTAAGATGCGCACGGAGTACGACCTGGAGATGATGCAGGAGATGGGATTCTGCCAGGGAATCGAGAACTATTCCCGGCACATCACGGGTCGGACGCCGGGTGAGCGGCCTTATACCCTGCTCGATTTCTTTCCCGACGACTTCCTCGTGCTCATGGACGAGAGCCATGTCAGCCTGCCGCAGATCCGCGGGATGTATAAAGGAGACATGAGTCGCAAGGGGGTTCTGGTCGACCATGGGTTCCGGTTGCCCAGTGCGCTCGACAACCGCCCGTTGCGCTTCAACGAATTCATGGAACTCACCAGGCAGCGCGTTTACGTGAGTGCCACCCCGGGCCCCTTTGAAGTGGTCAACTCGCGTCCGGACAACAAGGGCTGCATCCCCGTGCATGGAAACAAGGAACGTGGGATCGAGCCCATCAGCCTGAGGCAGCTTCGCATCGAGCCCAGTCCCACCGATGAGCCGGTGGAGGCATTTGATGTGACCCGGAAGGGAAACCTTCTCATCGTGGAGCAGATCATCCGTCCCACCGGCCTGCTCGATCCGGTCGTCACCCTCAAGCCCCTCGCTGGGCAGATTGACGAGACCATCGAGTTGTGCCGGCAGCGCACCGAGAAGGGTGAGCGCGTGCTGGTGACCACCCTGACCAAGCGCACGGCCGAGGATCTCACCGAGTATCTCCAGGGGGCCGGACTCAGGGTGCGCTACATTCACGCCGATATCGACGCGGTCGAACGGGTGGAGATCCTGCGGCAGCTCCGGGCGGCGGAGTTCGATATCCTGGTGGGGATCAACCTGCTGCGGGAGGGCCTCGACCTGCCCGAGGTCTCCCTGGTGTGTATCCTCGATGCCGACAAGGAGGGCTTTCTGCGTAACGAGACCAGCCTGATCCAGACCGCGGGGAGGGCGGCCCGTCACATCAATGGCGAATGTGCGCTGTTCTGTGACCAGGTGACCGATTCCATCCAGCGCCTCATCGACGTGACCGAGTATCGCCGCAGCAGGCAGAAGGACTACAACGAAAGGCACAATATCACGCCGCAGAGCGTGGTGCGGGCGGTCCAGAAGAGCCTGCATCAGCACCAGGACGACAGGAGCCGGGCCGAGAAACTCAATCGTTCCCTCGTGGCCGAGGAGGCCTCACTCTACGATGCCGTGAACGTCCTGAGGGAACTGGAAGGTGAAATGCAGGAGGCCGCTGCCAGGCTGGAGTTTGAACGGGCAGCCCACCTGCGGGATCAGATCAAGGAGCTCAAGAAGCGTGCTGGTCTGGAGACGAATGAGGAGAGCAGGCCGGGGAAGGAGAAGGAGGCTTTCCGGAAGAAGTGATCAGGTCCCGCAGAAGGTCGAGTGGACGACTTCCCCAGGCTGGGGTGGGTTCTCATACCCGGCATTCTCCGGCTGTTCGTCGAAGGGCCGGGTGAGGACTTCGAGGAGTTGTTCGAAGGGGGCGAAGTTCTGTTGTTCGGCAGCCGTGATGGCTTCCTCGAGGCGGTGGTTGCGGGGAATGAAGATGGGGTTGGCTGCACGCATGGTCTGTGCCTGGTCGCGAAAATCCTGCTGTGAGGTCCGCGCCTGCCACTTTGCGGACCACTGGTTGAATCCCTTGGCGCACCCGAAAAGATCATGCACTCCGGACTGGTCCTCATCGTGCGATTCCACCTGAGCGGTGAGGCGGCGGAAGAAGAGAGTGAAGTCGACTTCCTGGTCGGCGAGGAGAGTGAGAAGATCCCTCGCGAGGTCGAGATCTCCGGGGCGCGGGTCGAGGAGCCCGAGCTTACGGGCGAACCCTTGGTCGTAGGCACGAGCGAACGTGCCCGGGAATTCGTTGAGGACAGCTTCGAACTCTCCCTTGGCGTCCTCCGCGCTGCCGGGATGGAGGGGGAAGAGGCACTGTGCGAGCTGGAGGAGGTTCCAGTGCGCGATCTGCGGTTGGTTCCCCCAGGAGTAGCGCCCGTGCTGATCGATGGAGCTGAAGACCTTCCCGGGGTGGAAGTTGTCCACGAAGGCGCAGGGGCCGTAGTCGATGGTTTCGCCCGAAATGGAGCAGTTATCGGTGTTCATCACCCCGTGGATGAATCCGACCAGCATCCACTGCGCGACCAGTTCGGCCTGCCGGGTGGCCACCAGACCCAGGAGGGCAAGTTCGGGAACTTCCTTTTCTGCGGCTTCGGGGTAGTGGCGGGTGATGACGTGATCGGTCAGGGAGCGAAGGGCATCAAGATCTCCACGCGCATGGTGATACTGGAAAGTACCCACCCGGATGTGGCTGCTGGCCACCCGCGTGAAGACCGCGCCGGGCAGGGGGCGTTCGCGGAGGAGCTTTTCTCCGGTGGTGACAACCGCGAGGGCCCTGGTGGTGGGAATACCGAGTGCGGCCATCGCTTCGCTCACCACGTATTCCCGGATGGCGGGACCAAGGGCGGCACGGCCGTCTCCGTTGCGGGAGAAGATGGTCGGACCCGATCCCTTCAGCTGGATGTCCCGTCGTCTTCCGTCAGGTCCCACAACCTCGCCGAGAAGGACCGCCCGGCCGTCCCCGAGTTGGGGAACCCACCCACCGAACTGGTGTCCGGCGTAGGCAAGCGCAATCGATTCGGACCCCTCCGGGAGAGCGTTGCCGGCAAGTACGTCGGGGGGGAAGTCCCTGGCGGTGACTCCCATCTCTTCCGCCAGAGCATGGTTGAAGCGAAGGAGGGACGGGGAGGCCACCGGGGTGGGATCGACCCGCGAGAAGAAGTGCTCGGGGAGGCGCGCGTAGCTGTTGTTGAATGCGATGGGCACTGCGGGAGTTCACATCATCGGGCCGCCGGATGCACTTCCTTGTTTTGGACCCTCCCGGGTAAAGCCGGGCTCCGTTCCCGTTTCTTCGTAAGGAAGTTCATCGTAATGCTCTTCCCGTTGCCGTTTTCTTTCCGGGGATGGGTTGATCCGCGGGTGCGGGCCGCTATCGTTAACGCCATGCTGATCGAGGGGAAAGCGGCGATTGTGACCGGGGCGAGTCGTGGAGTAGGGGCCGCCACTGCGCTCTCGCTGGCCCGGCAGGGGTGTTCGGTGCTGATCAATTACGCGCAGTCCAGTGAGGAGGCTGCCGGGGTGTGTGCGCAGGCTGAGGCATGTGGCGTGCAGGCGACCCTCTTCCAGGGCGATGTCTCCGATGACGCGGTTTGCCGGGGCATGGTGGAGGCTGCCGTGGAAGAATTTGGGCGACTGGATATCCTCATCAATAATGCTGGCACGACCGCGTTCATCCCGGCCGATGATTTCGAGGCGGTGAATGACGAGGTATGGTCGCGCCTGATGGATGTCAATGTGAAGGCGGCCTTCCAATGTGTGCGGGCCGCGCGGCCTCACCTCGAAGCGGCGAGGAGTGCGGAAATCGTTTCGGTCGCCAGCGTTGCCGCGTTCACCGGGCGGGGCAGCTGTATTCCCTATTGCGCTTCCAAGGGGGCTCTGGTCACCATGACCAAGTCCCTGGCTCGCGTCTTGGGGCCAAAAGGGGTGCGCGTCAATGCGGTGGCGCCAGGGTTTATCAAGGGCGACTGGCTCCGTCGCGGAGTGGGTGAGAACTACGATGCCTTCGTGGCCTCGAAGGAGGCCGAGGCGCCCCTTCAAACTTCGTGTAGTCCTGAGGATGTGGCGGATGTGATCCTCGGCCTGATTACCGGCAGCGATCTGGTGACGGGTGAATCTCTCACCGTGGATGCTGGCCATACCCTTGGAGGAGGATGGTGAAGAGGCCCATCCGTGACCTCGCCAGGAGGCGCCAATTCAGGCTGGGGGAAATGGAGGAATGCTGCGCTGTCTCCGAGGGGTTCCTTAATCCCGGACTGAGCGGGTCCACTGACAGGTCCTTCGTCAGGATTCATCGGCCTCTCCTCCACTTCCCGGAGGGGAAGAGGCGGCCGTGGCGGCAAACTTGCGGCGTTCCCACCAGAGGAGGGTCACGGCGGCGAGGGCGAGGAGGGCTCCGAAGAATTCGCGGGAGAGTTCCACCCGGGGGTCTGCAGAGCTCATGCTGGTTCCCATCATGGTGAATTCCTTCTCTCCGAAGAGGTTATCCCACAGGCCCCAGTCCGTACGGCCCATCTGCACGAAACATGCCAGTGCTCCAGCGAGGAGAACCCAGCGCGGGATTATTCGGCCAGAAAGCGAAAGAGCGAACAGCACTGCGACGAAGGCGTAGAATCCAACCCAGAGGGCAGCGTCGAGGACGGAGGGTTCGAAATACGTCGAGTGTTGATCGCCGGTCTTATCTCCGTCTTGGGGAATGTCGTTGCATTGAAAAAACGCGAAGGCCGCGAACAGGGCCACGGCGAGACCGTTGAAGATGCGGAAGGGGAGGGGAAGGTTCATGGAAGGAAGCGGAATCGTCGCTACGGTCTGCCGGCGGTTCAGGTAAAGCGGCGGATGACCATTTCCGAAAGGTCCACGTTCGCTGGCTGGCGGAGGAGGAAGACGATCATCTCACCGATGTCGTCGGGGGAGATCATGACCTGTCCGGCGAGGCGTTCACCGAGCCTTGTCCCCTCGATGAAGGCGGTGTCGACGCCACCGGGGCAGAGATTGTGGATGCGCACCCCATTCGGTTTTTCCTCGAGGGCGAGGGCCCGCATCATTCCCAGCAGACCCGCCTTGCTGGCGCAGTAGCCGGATTGCTGGGGGTAACCCTGCAGGGCGGAGGTGCTCACCACGTTGATGATCTGCCCCCGGGTCTTCCGGAGGGCGGGGAGCAGTTCCCTCGTCAGGACGAAGGGAGCCATCAGGTTGACGTCGAGGACGTGGCGCAGCTCGTCATCAGTCATTTCCGCGAGATCCTGCTCCAGGAAGGTGCCTGCATTGTTGACGAGGGCATGGACCGATTCGAGCTGGGCGAGAAGGGAGGACGCGAGGGCGGGAACGGAGGAGGAGTCGGCAAAGTCGACAGGGAAGACGAGAGCCCGGCCCCCGGCCCGGGTGACTTCGGACGCGACCTCCTCAAGGGCAGCCTGATCGCGGGAGAGAAGGGCCACTTGCGCCCCTTCATTGGCAAGGGAGAGGGCGGTGGAGCGGCCGATCCCCCGGCTGGCCCCGGTTACGATGACGGTCTTGTCAGGGAGTCTGGACACGGGCAAATCCGGAAAACAAGGAAAGGGTGGCAGGGGGCGAAATGCAGGTCAATGCGGCAGGCGGGAACGGGGGTCCGCAGCGCGAGTGGGGGGTGACGTTGCGTTGCGGGGGTCCCGGCCGACGAGGGAGCCACCGGGCTTATTGCTCTCGCAGAAGGTGGCAATAGAAGGAAGTGGGACAATTTGACACTCCGAAATCCTCCCCCGTTACGGGTAGTTGGGTCCGTGAGAGGGATCTTAGCGAGCTTGTAACCCCTTCAAATCCGGGATATTGACTTTTGAGATGGAAAAATGCTCTTATCCGCTTCCGAGGGCTTTTCCAAGAATCAACTCCATCCACCACGCATGAAAATTCATAGGACTATCACCTTCCGCCGTTTGGTGGTTGGACTGGGGGTGTTGGGCCTCGCGTTTCCAGCATTCTCGCAGCAGGCCCGGAAGGAAGGGCCCGATCTGGCCACTCTCAAGAAAGCGGCCTACAACATCGATAGGTATGTCGCCACCCTCTACAAGCGGAAGAAGCTGAAAGTGCCCGAGGTGGTCGATGATGCGACCTTCCTGCGGCGCAGTTTCCTAGTGGCGGCCGGCCGGATCCCCACCCTGGAGGAAGCCCGCATGTTCCTCGAGATCGAGGACAAGAATAGTCGGGAGATGCTCGCCAGCTACCTCATGAGCGAGAAGAACGACGGCTATCGCAGCGCGATGGTCAACTGGGTGAGCGACCTCCTGCGTCTCACCGACGATTTCAACGAGGGACAGGCAGCCCCGTACGTGCAGTTCGTTCACGAGGCTATGCGCAACAACATGCCCTGGGACCAGTTTGCGCAGCAGTTGCTCGGTGCGAAGGGAAGCGGGTGGAGCGAGGGCAACGGCGCAGTGGGCTACTTCATCCGGGACAAGGGCATGCCGCTGGACAACCTTTCCAACACCATGCGGATCTTCACCGGAGAGCGCATGGAGTGTGCCCAGTGCCACGACGCCCCCTTCCACAAGTGGGAGCGCATGCAATTCTATGAGCTGGCGGCCTTCACCAACGGTCAGAAGGAGATCAACCGCGGCCCTTGGAGCAGCGTGTGGCGCGAGGTGCGCGATGCCGAGGAGGAGCGTACGGAGTTCGGCCGCCTCGTTGAATGGCTGGGCGACAACGTGCATTATTTCACTCTCGCCGGTGGTGGCAAAGGACGTATCAAGCTGCCCAGTGATTACCAGTACCGCGACGGCGATCCCGGCGAGGTGATCGGTGGCAAGACGCACTTTGGAAAGCGCATCCGCTCCTCCGACCGCCGGGACGACCAGACCGCCCGTGAGGACTTCGCCAAGTGGGTGGTTACCGCCAATGACAATTTCACCTCCATCATTGTGAACCGGATGTGGAAGCGCATCATGGGCAAGGGGATCTATGAGCCGGTGGATGAGCACATCAAGGCTGATAAGACCATCACGCCCGAGCTCATGGGCTACCTCATGACTCTCATGCGTGAGGATCTCAAGTTTGACCTGCGGGCCTTCCAGCACGTCCTCCTGCTTACCCGGAACTTTCAGTTCGTGGCCAACCCGGAGGCTTTCGAGGCCGGTATGCCGCAAGCCTTCAACGGACGTCAGATAGAGCGTATGAGCGCAGAGCAGGTCTGGGATTCCCTCGTCACCCTCACCGCGGGCAATCCGGACAAGCTTCCCAAGAGGCGCTTCAGCGATACAATCTACTACCGCGGTAAACCTGTGCTGGTGGGTAAGAAAACGATGTCGCAGCTTAGCGAGGAGCTTCTCGCCATCCAGAAGCCCGGCGAATACAAGTCCTTTGCCATGCAGTTGCTCTCCGACATCAAGGCGGGCAACTCCGGAGCCAGCAAGGAGGCCATGATGTCGATGCAGCGAGCCGGGCGCCCGGGTGCCGCCAGCGGAATGGCCCGTGCTTCCGAACTGTCCGCTCCAGCTCCCAACGGGCACCTCCTGCGGATGTTCGGATCCTCGGATCGCGATCTCATTGATTCCGCCACCCGGGAGCCCAACATGGCCCAGGTCCTCTCCATCATGAACGGCTACGTCGAGAAGATGGTGGTCAGCAACCGCAGTTCGGCGGCTTACAAGGCCCTGGAGGCCGGTAGCACCAATCGCGACAAGGTCCGCTTCCTCTACTACTCCATCCTGAGCCGTTCTCCCACCCCCGAAGAAATGGCCCTCCTCATGCGCGACGTGATCGACGGCAGCCAGGAGAGCTTTGAGAATCTCACTTCGGCCCTGATCGCCACCCACGAATTCATCTTTGTCCAGTAACTCCATACCCATCGCTACTTCAAATGAACAACCACAAGTTTAACAGGCAGGATGAACTGACCCGGCGTCAGATCATGGTGAACGCGGCGCGCGCCTACCTCGGTGTGACGGTCGCACCCATGCTGGGGGGCTCTCTTGCCACCGGCGCGATCGGGGCCACCAGGAAGTCCACGGGACCGAGCCAGCTCGCCGAGCATGTCATCTTCCTTAACATGCAGGGTGGCATGAGCCACCTTGATACCTTTGACCCCAAGCCGAAGAACGAGGAGGTCCAGGGGCCGGTGGAAGCAATCCCGACCAGTGGCGACTACGAGGTCTCCCAATATCTTCCCGAATTCGCCAAGCTGGCGGATCGCGCCTGTATTATTCGCTCCATGACCTCCCGCCAGGGTGCTCACGAGCAGGGACAGTATCTCCTGCACCGGAGCTACTCGCCGCGAGGGACCATCGTACACCCCGCCATCGGATCGTGGGTTGTCCGTCACAAGGGACGCAAGAATACCACCCTGCCCGGGTTCGTGACGGTGGGCACCAACCCCAAGAACGCCTCCGCGGGCTTCTTCGGTGCCGACTACCAGGGTGTGCCCCTGGGGCGTCCCGACGAAGGACTCAAGGATTCCAAGCGCCCCAATTCGGTGAGCGAGCAGAACTTTACCAAGCGGCTTGCCATTGCGGACGTGCTCAACAAAAAGTTTCATGAGACCTACAAGTCCCAGGACGTGAAGTCCTACGACAGCCTCTACGACGAGGCGGTTAACCTCATGAAGAGCGAAGACCTCAAAGCCTTTGACATCAAGCTGGAGCCCAGTTCGACCCGCTCCAAGTATGGCAAAGACAGCTTTGGTCAGGGCTGCCTTCTTGCGCGCCGTCTGGTGGAAGTGGGAGTGCGCTTCGTGGAGGTCGGTCTCGGTGGCTGGGACACCCACTATGACAATTTTACCTCGGTGGCAGCCCGGGCCGCCGTGCTCGACAAGGGCTTCTCCACCCTGGTGCAGGATCTGGAAGCGAAGGGCCTCCTTGAAACCACCCTGGTGGTGATCGGAACCGAATTCGGGAGGACTCCGAACATCGTGACCGAGCACAACAACGGGCGTGACCACCACCCGGCCTGTTTCTCGACGGTCATGGCCGGTGCCGGGATCAAGGGGGGCACCACCTATGGCAAGTCAGACCGCGAAGCCCGCCGTCCCGACACGGACGGTGTCAGCGTGCAGGACTTCAATGCCACTATCGGCTACGCCCTGGGTGTCGATTCCCAGAAAATCCTTCATTCTCCAAGTGGGCGGCCCTTCCGCATGGCTGGTGCCGAGAAGGGCATCGGGAATCCCATAAAGAGCATCTTTTCCTAGGGGCGGGAGACGGAGAACAGGGAAACGTTTTTTCAGGCGCTGCCGCAAGGCGGCGCCTTCTGGTAGACACGAATGCCGAGGGATGCCGGATGCCGGAGCCCCGGCCTGGCGGGGTGGCTGGCCGCTTTGCGCAGGCTCCTTCCCGCGACGGTTCTCGGGTCCCTGAAGAAATTTCCGGATCCGCCGGGCAGGCCGGAAAAAATTACCGAGTTTTTTCTTGTGCTGAAGAGGGGGTAGTGCAAATTGTTGAGAAAGGTGAAATATCAAGTTGCATGTCCTAACAGGCCCCGACTCTCTGGTGAGAGTGGCCAGGCAGTGCGGGTTGAGAACCGGTCGAACTTTTTGACCCCAGGCTTGGTTAAGGGGGACCCCGGGCGAAGGCCGGACCATTCCAAGCCGGGGAACTGATTTCTGAGGCGAGTGCGTTGTGCGATAAAAAGAGGGTGGTCTTCGGACTGCCCTCTTTTTCGGTTAAAGGGGAATCCCACCGGTTGAACGGGAGGCACGGTCCAGGCCCCGGCATCCTGTTTCGCTGGAATTGGAGGGTGGAACCTGGCTGGAAATCGACTTGTTGTGATTTCCCCAATTGTTCTAACACCTTGTCCTTCCGCCAACCCGTATCTAGATTCCCCCGCCACGCATGTCCGCCACCGACCCCAGTTTTCCGGACCTCCGAACGCTATCGACCATAGATCAGGTCGGAGTGGAGGAGCGTGCGAGGCGTTTTGAGGCGCGAAGCATCAAGAAGGAGAGCAAGCTCTCGGCCCTCAAGCTGGCAGTGACCATGCTGGACGTGACCACCCTGGAGGGGAAAGACAGCCCTGGGAAGGTCAAGCAGATGTGCGTCAAGGCCATGCGGCCGCTGCCCGACGATCCGGGCATTGGTCCGGCCGCGGCAGTGTGTGTCTATCCCCGCCTCGTGCGGGTGGCAAGGGAGGCGGTCGGCCAGAGTGGAGTGAGGGTGGCCAGCGTGGCCACCGGGTTCCCGAGCGGACAGAGCCGGCTGAAGGAGCGCCTCTCCGAGATCCGCTACGCGGTGGGGGCGGGGGCTGATGAGATTGACATGGTGATCTCCCGGGGAAAGCTGCTTCACGGGGAATTCCGCAGCATTTTCGACGAGATCGTGCGCTGCAAGGAGGCCTGTGGCGCGGCCCACCTCAAGGTCATCCTCGAGACCGGGGAGCTGCAGACTTACGATACGGTGCGAATTGCCAGTGAAATCGCGATGGCGGCGGGAGCGGACTTCATCAAGACCTCCACCGGCAAGGTGCAGCCGGCCGCCACCCTGCCGGTGACCCTTGTCATGCTGGAGGCGATCCAGGACTATCATGACCGGACGGGCCGCATGGTCGGGATGAAGCCGGCGGGAGGGATCAGTGATGCCAAGACTGCGATTCACTACCTCGTCATGCTCAAGGAGACCCTGGGCAAAGCCTGGCTGACCAATGAGTGGTTCCGCTTCGGGGTCAGTTCCCTGACCAACGATCTGCTCATGCAGATCCGCAAACAGCAAACGGGCCGCTACCAGTCGGCTGACTACTTTACCAAGGACTGAATTCTGATGCCAGACGGACAGAAAAAGGGCGCGGCCGGAGCGAAGCCCAGAATTGCCAAAGCCAAAAGTGCGGGTGGGGCCGGGAAGAGTCGCTACGACTTCGTGGAGGGGGATCGTTATGCGCCCGCCCCGGAGAGCAGCGATCATGTTTCCCTCAGGGACAGCTATGATCTTTTCATCGGAGGGGAGTGGGTGCGGGCGCCCAAGCGGCTCGAGACCATCAATCCGGCCACCGGGGAGGTTCTGGCGGAAGTGGGAGAGGCCGGGCCGAGGATGGTGGACCGGGCCGTTGCCGCGGCCCGGCAGGCCTATGAGAAGACCTGGTCGGATATGCCGGGACGGGAGCGCGGAAAGTATCTCTTCCGGCTGGCGCGGCTCATCCAGGAACGGGCGCGCGAATTCGCGGTGGTGGAAACCATGGATGGGGGCAAGCCCATCCGGGAGAGCCGCGACATCGATCTGCCCCTGGTGGCGGCGCACTTCTTCTACTACGCGGGGTGGGCGGACAAGCTGGATTACGCCTTTCCCGGGCGCCGGGCGCGTTCCCTGGGGGTGGTGGGCCAGGTCATTCCCTGGAATTTTCCCCTCCTGATGGCGGCCTGGAAACTGGCTCCCGCCCTCGCCTGTGGCAATACGGTGGTGCTCAAGCCGGCGGAGACCACGCCGCTGACGGCACTGAAGCTGGCGGAGTTGATCGAAGAGGCGGGGTTCCCGCCCGGAGTGGTCAATGTCATCACCGGGGCTGGAAAGACGGGGCAGAACCTGGTGCGGCATCCCGATGTCGACAAGGTGGCCTTCACCGGGTCGACCGCGGTGGGCAAACTGATCCAGAAGGACCTGGCCGGAACCGGCCGGCGCTTCACCCTCGAACTGGGAGGGAAGGCCGCCAACATCATCTTCGACGATGCCCCGGTGAACCAGGCCGTGGAGGGGATTGTCAACGGGATCTTCTTCAACCAGGGCCACGTCTGTTGTGCGGGATCACGGCTCTTTGTGCAGGAGGGCATTGCGGACACGGTGGTGCGTAAGCTCAAGCGTCGGATGGAAACTCTCGTGCTGGGCGATCCCCTGGACAAGAACACGGACGTGGGTGCGATCAACTCGCAGGAGCAGCTGGAGCGCATCAGGGTGCTGGTGGACTCCGGCAGGGAGGAGGGTGCCAGGTGCTGGCAGAGCGGGCAGAAGCTCCCACGCAAGGGGTTCTGGTTCAAGCCCACCATCTTTACCGGGTGCGCGCAGAGTCACGGCATCGTGCAGAAGGAGATCTTCGGTCCGGTGCTGGCGATCCAGACCTTCCGCACCCCGGAAGAGGCGGTCGAAAAGGCCAACAACACGCCCTACGGACTGAGTGGCGGGGTGTGGACCGACAAGGGATCGAAGATCTTCAAGATCACGAGCCAGATCCGGGCCGGGGTGCTCTGGGCCAACACATTCAACAAGTTCGATCCTGGTTCGCCCTTCGGCGGATACAAGGAGAGCGGAATCGGCCGGGAGGGAGGGCTGCAGGGCCTCGCTCCGTATGTGGAGCTGAGGTAGTTCCAGGTTTTCATTTTGCATAGTCCCAAGCGATGTCCACGAAGAAGAGATTAGCCGTCAGCAAGACATACAAGCTCTACCTCGGAGGCAGGTTCCCGCGGACCGAGTCGGGGCGCTACTACGAATTGAAGGGCCGGAAGGATGCCCTCCTGGCCAACGTCTCGCGAGCCAGCCGCAAGGATTTCCGCAATGCGGTGGTGGCGGCGCGGGAGGCCTGGTCGGGCTGGGCGGCAGCCACCGCCTGCCTGCGGGGGCAGATTCTCTATCGGGTGGCGGAGATGCTGGAAGGTCGCGCTGGGCAGTTTGAAGAGGAACTGTGTGCTCAGGGCTCCACCCCGGTGGCGGCCAAGAAGGAAGTGACGGCTTCCATTGATCTATTCGTGTACTACGCCGGCTGGAGCGACAAGTACCAGTCCCTCTTCTCGAGTGTGAACCCGGTGGCGACTCCACACTTCAACTTTTCGGTGCCCGAGCCCACCGGAGTGGTGGCTGCGGTGGCCCCGGAAGGGAGTGGCCTGCTGGGGTTGTGTTCGGTGGTTGCACCCATCCTGGTGGGAGGGAACACGAGTGTGATCCTGGCTTCGCACGCCAGGCCACTCTGTGCCATTACCCTGGCGGAGGTTCTCAACAGCTCGGACGTGCCCGGTGGAACGGTCAACATCCTCACCGGATTGCGCGACGAACTTCTCCCACAGTTCGCGGAACATATGGATGTCAATGCCCTCCTGGTCTGTTCCGATGAGTCCGGAGAAATCAGGCTGGCGCAGGAACGGGCGGTGGAGAACGTCAAGCGGGTCATTCCCCATGCTGATGCCCCGCTGGCGGAAAGTCCCTATCACATTCTCGATCTCCAGGAGATCAAGACGACCTGGCACCCGGTGGGGGTCTGACCGGCCCGAGGCCGGAGGCTCGTTGCGGGCGGCACCGGGTCCCGCGCAGCCAACTTCAGGCAAGACAGAGATCTTCGGTGGGATCCCTTTCAGGGAGCGTGCCGTTGGCGTGCTGGCCGGGTCACCCCGGAACAGTTCACCAAGCTGAAACAATCCCTCTTCTCCACCTGCCCGGGAACGATATTGGAGAATTCGATTGCGAGAAACCCGTTTGGAAGAGTGTAGTGGGTCTGTATGAGTATGGACGAAAAAGAGGCCGTCGAGAAACTCCATTCGGTCTATGGCCAGATGAAGGAGGAGCTCTCGCAGGTCATTGTGGGACAGGAAGAGGTGGTTGAGCAGGTGCTCATGGCCATTTTCTGTCGGGGTCATGCCCTTCTGGTGGGAGTTCCGGGCCTGGCCAAGACTCTCCTGGTCTCCACCGTGGCCCGGGCCCTGGATCTCAGTTTCAAGAGGATCCAGTTTACGCCTGACCTGATGCCGGCCGACATTACGGGAACCGATGTGCTGGAGATGAATCAGGAGTCCGGTCGCCGCAGCTTTCGCTTCGTGGAAGGGCCAGTGTTCGCCAACATGATTCTGGCGGACGAGATCAACCGGACCCCGCCCAAGACACAGGCGGCCCTCCTTGAGGCGATGCAGGAGCACCACGTTACGGTGGGAGAGAAGACCTGCAACCTGCCCAAGCCCTTCTTCGTGCTGGCCACCCAGAACCCCATCGAACAGGAGGGAACCTATCCGCTCCCCGAGGCGCAGCTGGACCGTTTCCTTTTCAATATCGTGGTGGACTATCCCGACGATCAGGAAGAGCGCGAGATCATCCGGAGAGTGACCAGTCCCGGTGAGGGCGAGGTCAAGGCCCTCATGAACGCGGAGGAAATCCTGCAACTGCAGGAGATCGTGAAGCGTGTGCCGGTGGGCGATCACGTGATTGATTTTGCGGCGGACATCGCACGGGCAACCCGTCCCAACTCGGGCGAGGCTCCCGAGTTCGTGAAAGAGATGGTGGGATGGGGCGCCGGGCCCCGGGCGGGGATCGCCCTGATTTCGGCGGCCAAGGCTCACGCCGTGCTACGCGGCCGCTTCCACGCCACCACCGGAGACGTGACCGCGGTGGCCCATCCGGTGCTGCGCCACCGTGTGCTCACCACCTTCAATGCCGAGGCTTCAGGAGTGACCAGCGACAGCATCGTGGAAATGCTGCTGGAACATCTGCAGCCCAAGGAAGAGATCAAGATTTAGAGCTCGTTTTCGTGTTTGTACGAAGCCGAACTGGTTTATCTGTTTATTGGTGCCTGCTGTATGCCCTCGATAGAAGTGCCCGAGTCCATGAAGCTCCTGCCGGAGGAGACCATGGGTGTGATGCGGCGGCTCGAGTGGCTGGCCCGCAAGCGGATGCAGGGGACCCTGACCGGGAAGCATACCAGTCCGGACAAGGGATTCTCGGTCGAGTTCGCGGAACACCGCGAGTACACTCCCGGCGATGATCCGCGCAATCTCGACTGGCGGGTAATGGCCAAGAGCGATCGCAACGTCATCAAGCAGTATATCGAGGAAACCAACCTGCGGGTCACGGTGGCGGTCGATATTTCGGGCTCAATGGCCTTCCGCGGAGAGGAGGCGGCCCTGGTGGACGGCGAGGCGATGTCCAAGTTCGCCTATGCCCGTTACCTGGCGGCGGCGTTGAGCTATCTCTTCATCAAGCAGGGAGATGCCGCCGGGTTGGTGACCTTCGACTCCCGGGTGCGCTCCTACCTCCGCGCAGGGAGCCGGCCCAGCCACCTGCGCCGCATTGTGGAAACCCTGCACCAGTCCGAGCCGGGGGAGGAGACCAAGGTGGCGGAGGTCCTGCATGAGGTCGCCGAGCGGGTCCACAAGCGCGGGCTGGTCATCCTCATCAGCGACCTTTTTGACGAACCGCAGGATATCATCGAATCGCTCCACCACTTTGATTTCCGCCAGCATGAACTCGTTCTTCTGCACGTCCTGGCCGATGAGGAACTGACCTTCCCCTTCAAGGCTTTCCAGCGGTTCCGGGATCTGGAAGGGGTGGAGCCCATGCTTCGGATCGATCCCCAGGCGGTGCGGGCAGCCTACCTGGAGAAGGTGCGTGATTTTGTAAAGTCGATGGAGACGGCCAGCGGGAAACTGCAGGCCGACTATGTGCCGGTGAACACCAAGACGCCGTTGCGCGATACGCTCGTGCGTTATCTGGGCCGGAGAATGCATGCCAAGCGGTAGAGCAGTTATGTGGAATTCGTTACCAGGAAGAGAGGGGGCAGTTGCTTCCACCGACAACCGGCAGCTGACAGCCGACAAGTAAGACAGATGCTCTTCCTCAATCCATGGTTGCTGATCGGACTCGCGGGAGTCCTGGTGCCCATCATCCTGCACATGATGCGGCGGCAGTCGGCCAGGCCGCTGGACTGGGGAGCGATGCGATTTCTTTTCGACACGGTGGCGATGCGTCGGCGGCGGATGGAATGGGAGGACATGCTGCTGATGGCGGCCCGTTGCCTTCTCATCGCCCTGCTGGCCCTGGCCCTGGCCCGTCCCTTCGTGCCGCCCGATTCCAACGTTCCGTGGATCTTCGTGTTGCCCCTGGTGCTTTTTGGCGTGGCGGCCCTGGGAGCCTCCTTCGTGCTGAGCAAGGCCGCGGCACGCTGGCTCACGCGGGGGGTGGCCCTGTTGCTGCTGCTCTCCGGGGTGGCTCTCATTCTCTTTGAGCGACAGCTCAACCTGGCTCGTTTCCAGAACACGGGGAGCCGGGATATCGCCCTCGTCATAGATGCTTCCACGTCCATGGAGATTCCCGGGCCGGATGGACGCAGCGCGTTTCAACAGGCCATCGAGGAGGCGATCGTTCTGGTAAAGGGAGCTCCGCGCGGCACGGCTTTCTCAGTCATCCTGGGAGGTCCGGCCCCCGATGCGGTGACGGGTGCGCCCCTCACGCACCGGGCCGACGTGATCGAGGTTCTGGAGGAATTGAGCCCGGTGGGGGGCCCCTTTCGCGCACACGATGCGCTGGGGGTGAGCCTGCTCAACCTCGCCAAGGGATATCACGCCGCCAAGGAGATCGTGGTCTTTACCGACAGCCAGCGGCTGGGATGGCGCCTGGACAGTCCCTCGGCCTGGACGTCGTTCGGGGAGGCGGTCGAAGGCCTGCCGCATTCGCCCAAGCTGATGGTCCGGAGCTTTCCGCCCCCGGAGTCCCTGCGCAACGTGGCGGTTTCCCGGATCGATCTTTCCCGGGAAGTGGTGGGGACCGACCGCGAGGCCACGATCCGGGTGACTATTGAGAACACGGGCACGGAAGCGGTGACGCCGAATCCCCTGCAGGTGACGGTGGGCGAAGAGCCCCTGGAGCCGGTGGCGATCGGTCAGCTGGCCCCGGGACAGGAAGAGACCGTCGAACTGCGCCATCTCTTCAAGCTGGCCGGACCGACGGTGGTGAAGGCCCTCCTCGACGCTGGGGACGATCTGCCGGTGGATGATGTGCAGGAACTGGTGGTGGCTGTGAAGAAGCGGCTTCCGGTCCTCCTGGTGGACGGCAATCCGAGCGGGGGGTTCTTCGAGCGGGCGGCCGGGTTCACCGCCCTTGCCCTGGCACCCTCGGCCGAGCTGGTGGAAGGGAACAAGCCGGAGGAGAATTACCTGATGGAGCCCACCGTGATGCCGGCTCCGGAGATCACGACCCTCAAGGATCTGGAGACCTACCGGGTGGTGGTGCTGGCCGATGTTGTGCGCCTGCCCGGGAGCATGGCCGAGCGGATGGCGGCTTACGTGGCGAACGGCGGAGGGCTTCTCATCCTGGCCGGCCCGAGGGCTGATGAAGGATTCTACAACGCCTGGGAGGGACCCGGCGGTGCGGTGTGCCCGGTGGACCTGGGACCCCTGCAGGCTGACGCGGAGGGCATTCACCCCGCTCCCGCCACCTTCGATCATGAAACGCTGGTTCTCTTCAAGGATGAGCGCAGCAGCGACCTGGGCAAGGCCCGGGTGTCGGGCTTTCGCGAAGTGACCGAGGGCCGCAAGGGGGGGGCGGTGGCGGCCCGTTACTCGAACGGGAAGCCTTTCCTGACGGGACGCAACTATGGGAAGGGCCGCATTCTTCTCGCCACGTCGGGCTTCGATATTCGCACCGGGAACCTGACGACCCGGCAGTCCTTCGTCCCGTTTGTCCACGAACTGGTCACCTGGCTCGCCGGGGCGGGTGGGGTGAAGCTCAATGTGGAGGCGACCTGGCGGCCCGCCCTGGCCCTGCCGGGTGGTGGTGGCCTGAAGGGCACCTATTACCGTTCCTTCGATGAAGACCGGGGGATTGCGGTTGAGCGGGTCGATCCCACCATCCAGTTCGACTGGAAGGACCAGCAGCCTTACCCGGGGATGAACCGGGACCGTTTCAAAATCCGCTGGGAGGGTCATCTCGTGCCGCCCGTGACCGGAAGCTACCGATTCCGCATGGTAGTGGACGACAAGGCCATTCTCAAGATCAACGGTCGAACGGTCATGCGAGTGGCGTCAACGGGCCAGAGGGAAAGCGGCGAGATCAAGCTCGAAGCGGGCACCCCCGCGCGGATCGAGCTCGACTACCAGGAGGAGTCTTCCCACGCCAGTATCAAGCTTCACTGGCAGGTGCCGGGTGGCAGCAAGATGGAGATCATCCCGGCCCAGGCGTTACTCCCTCTGACCGGCGAACGGGAGAATGAGGTGATTGCCAGGAGCACCGCGGTCGATCCGCGGGGCCAGGAGCGGGTGGCCAGCCTTTCGGTGGGTCGGCGTGGACGGGTGCTGGAACTCGATGGGGCTGCCATTCCCGGTCTCTACAAGGTGACCGTGCCGGAACAGCTTCGCAAGGAGATCGAGGAACTGGAGAGCGGGGAAGTGCCCCTGGTGGTCCGGCGGGATGTGCGGGAGAGCCGCCTTGAGCGGCTTGAGGAAGAAGACAAGGAGCTCATTCGCAAGAATATCGACCTGGTGGAGGCCCAGTCCGTGACCGACGTGCTGGCGGTCCTCAGTGGCAAGGGTTTCGGGAAGGAGTTGTGGAAAATCCTGGCGGTGGCGGCCTTCTTCCTCCTCCTGCTGGAAGTGGCCCTCGCCCGATGGATCTCGAAGTCGCGCCGGACTGCGGAGGATGTGAAGGTGGAGTTTGAAGAGAAGACCGGACCCAATCCGGGAATGCTGGAAAAAATGAAAGGACTCAGGAAGGCGGAATGAGTGCAGGATTGATGATGATCCGTGGATCGCTCGTCTTTGCGGCGGCCTGGGGACTGATGGAGCTGCTGCGCAAGGTGTTCCATCTTGGTACCGGTTGGCCGCTCTGGACCATCGCGCTGATCATGGCGGTGGCGGTCGAGTGCATTATCTTTCTCTACCGCTACGAGCAGAGTGCGGTGGGACGGACCAAGGGGCGTTGGTTGACCGCCCTGCGCCTGCTGGCCCTGGTCGCCCTGGTCTGGATGCTTCTCCAGCCGGTCTTCAGCCGGAAGGTGAACCGTGAACTGGAGCAGGAAGTCATCGTGGTGATGGATGACTCGGCCTCCATGGACCTGGTTGACCCGGGTAAGACGGCATCGCGCTATGATATTTCGAAGGATGCCATCAATGAGAGCGGCCTCTTTGAGGAACTCAAGGGCAAGGTGGGCGTGCGTATTATCCGGGCGGCGCGCAAGACCCTGAGCGAGGGCGAGGAAGCCGCGGAGGGATGGGATCAGGCCACGGACCTGGCCAAGGCCATGAGCACCGTGCTGGAACAGGTTCCGCCGGACAACCTGGCGGGCCTCGTGATGGTGACCGATGGCCGGCACAACCGTCCGGGTCGGGTCGAAGACATCGCGCGGCGCTTCGGAATCCTGGATGCCCCCATCGGGGTGGTGGGAATCGGAAGTGAGACGCCGCCCCGGGACGCCGCCATCCTGGAGGTGCGTTCGCCAGATGCCATTTACCTCGGGGATCGCCTGCGGGTGGCCACCGTCCTGAAGTTCGACGGATACCGGGGACGCCGTGCCAAGGTGCTCCTGAAAAAAGGGGACGAGATTGTCCAAGAGCAGGTGATCTCCATTCCCCAGGACCATCACCGCGAGGAGGTGCGCTTCAACGATGTTCCGGAGGAGGACGGAATCAACGCCTACACGGTGGAACTGGAGAACCTCGGGGAGGAGTTCTTTGACAGGAACAACAGCTGGCAGTTCGAGACCGCTATCACCGATGCCCGCACCAATGTGCTCATCGTGGATTCCCATCCGCGCTGGGAGTTCCGCTACCTGCGCAACCTCTTCTATGGTCGGGACAAGTCGATCCACCTGCAATACGTCCTCCTGGAGCCGGATTCGATCCTGGGGCAGCAAGTGGCCCCCGTTCCCGCCTCGGCCGCGCGGAAGTTCGGTGATGCCCAGGCCACCCGGTTGCCCGAGAGCGAGGAAGAATGGCGCAAGTTTGACGTCATCATCATCGGGGACGTGCCGCCGGAAGCCATCGGAGAAAACACCTGGCAGACCATCCAGAGCTGCGTGACCGAGCGGGCCGCCTTCCTTGTCGCCATCGCGGGTCCCCGGCACATGCCGCACGCCATCGAGTCGGGGATCGCGCGTAAGCTCCTCCCGGTTAACTACACCCCGAGTCGGCGGACCTTCTTCGGAACGAAAGAGCCACCCTATCGTCTCATCCTCACCGCCGAGGGGCGCAACCACCCGATCACCGCGCAGTCGGACAGCCGTCTTGAAAACGAGCGTTTGTGGGGGGAGTTCCCGGAGTTCCGCTGGCGACACCCGGTGGAAGGCGTGAAGGAGGGCGCCAGCGTCCTGGTGGTGGCCTCCGGCGAAGATGACGGGGAGGTCTCGGTGAACAACGCGGATGATCTCAGCAATGCGCTCTCACGTCTGGCGCAACGGAAGGAGCGGGAGGCCAGGAATGCTATTCTGGTCGCGCAGCAGGTTGGCAATGGCAAGGTGGCCATGTTGTTGACCGACCGGTCGTGGCGGCTGCGGGAGGGTGTGGGCGATATCTATCACCACCGGTTCTGGGGTCAGCTCGTGCGCTGGGGGGCCGGTCCCAACCTGCGTTCGGGCACCGCCTCGGTGCGACTCGGGACCGATCACCTGAGTTACACCGGCGACGACAAGTTACAGATCACGGCTCGGCTCTGGGATGTGGAGAAAAACCCGGTGAAGGACGAATCCCTGAAGGCCGAGGTATGGCGGGACGGCGAGAAGCTGGCCACCGTCCAGATGCGTTACGTCGAGGGTTCCCCGGGGCTCCACAAGGCGCAGGCGGGGCCGTTCCCCGGATCGGGGGATTACCAGATCAAGTTGGTGGGCAAGAAGGCCAGCGATCTTCTGGAAGCGGACGGGGAGGGAGGAGTTTCCACGGCCTTCCGGGTGGTGGGGGCCATGAGCCCGGTGGAGCTTTCCGAGACCACGGTGAACCGGCCACTGCTGGACACCCTGGCCGAGCTCTCGGGCGGGCGCGTGGTGGCCCCGGAGGAGGCCGGGCAGCTGGCGGGCCTGTTTTTGACGGGAGAGGAGACCCGCGAGGAGCTCCGGGAGACCCGGCTCTGGGACCATTGGGCCCTCTTGGTCTTGTTTTGTGCGCTATTAACTTCAGAATGGGTTATTAGAAGACGGAGTGGACTTCCGTAGTATATTCGACCTTCCAGAGATGCGGACGTGTCCGGCGTCTGCCTTCAGCCCCTCAACCACTACCATCCGATGACTACGAAACTTCCCCGGGAGATTATCAAGCCCCTGCAAGCCCTCTTGGGACGGGTGCGCCGCATGCAGGTTCTCCGAGGTCTGGCCGCGGTGGCAACTGTCGTGCTGGGGGGGCTCCTTTTCTCCATGGCCGCCCACCTGGTCTTTGCTCCGTTGCCGGTGGTGGTGAGCTGGGTCCTGCTGGGATCCATCGTGGTGGGGGCGCTCTGGGCGATCAGGACCTGGTTCGTAAAGCCCCTTGGGAGTCGCATCACCCTAGTGCAGATCGCGCGATGGCTGGAGACCCGGCACCCGGAAATCCAGGAGCGGGTCAGCACTGCCCTGGAACTGTCCAGTGATTCCAGGGGAGGGGTCTCGGAAGTTCTCCTGAAGGAACTCGTGGTGGAGGCGCAGGGGGACGTCAAGGAAGTGGATCCCACCACCGAGGTGCGGGCTCGCCGCGCCAAGCGCTGGCTTTGGCCGGCTACCGGACTGGCGGCCGTCTTCATCCTGATCTTCGTAATTTTTCCCGGGGAGGCCCAACGGCTCCTGGTCCGGGCGGTTGCGCCCTTCAGTGATCTTGGAAATGCCGGGGCGGTCCGCTTCAGTATCGATCCCGAGGACATTGAGGTTCTGGAAGGAGACGAGGTGAAGATCACCGTCAAGTACTTCGATTCCGAGGCGGAGGAGCTTTCCCTTATCATGGAACGCGAGGGGGAGGAGACACTCACCGAAACCCTCAAGCGGGCCGGCGTGGAAGACGGTGTCAGCCGGTTTGAGTATCGCCTGCCCGCGGCCAAGGACAGTTTTCACTACTTTGCACAGGTCGCAAAAGCCCAGAGCGATGGATACGACGTCACGGTAGCGCCCCTGCCACGGATCCAGAAGGTGAAGGTTGTAGTCGACTTCCCGGAATACACCAATCAATCCCGGCAGGAACGTCCGCTTGAAGGCGGCGTTTCCGCCCTGGGGGGATCGACGATCACGGTGAAGGGTACCACCACCACGGGAGTGGAGCGCGGACGATTCCTCCTGGATGGCAGGGAAGTGGGAACCGTGGGACTCGTTCCCGGAGTGGACGGAAGCAGGGTGTCCGTCAACTGGACGCTTGAACCGGAGAAGGGCGGCCTCGGCCAGGTGATGCTCCACCACGAGCTGGGCCGGGAGATCGAGGGATTGCGTTTTCCGGTCAAGGTGGAGCAGGATGTTGCTCCCAAGGTGGTGCTGCTGGCTCCCACCCAGGCGGAATTGCGCCTGCGGCCGGACGAACAGGTGCGTCTGGAATACGAAGTCTTGGAAGATTTCGGGGTGAATGCCGCAGCGGTGGAGCTGCTGGTCAACGGGAGCACGGTGGACCCTTTGCCGGCCGCGGTGCCGGAACAGGATGCCCTGAGTGCCAAGCCAATCTGGCGGGGCGAGGAACTGGTCTCGCTCGGTGCTCTCACCGAAAAATACAAGAACGCTGACGAACTGCGCATGGCGGTGGTGGTGACCGACAACCTGCCGGAGTCCCTGGGGGGGCCCAATGTGGGACGTTCAGAGTGGCTCATCATCAAGATCGATCGCAATGCGGAGTCGCTGGCCCGCCAGGAGATCCGGGCGCAACAGAGCGACGTGCGTGAGACCATTGCGGAGGCCATAAAGGAAGTAAGAGAGGCCAAGGATCGCATGGAGTGGCACAAGGAAGAGGTGAAGAAGGATGAGCTTTCCGAGCAGGCTGAGAAGCACTTGGCGGAGGCGAGGGAGAAACTTGCCAATGCCCACGAACAGCTCGAAGAACTGGCCGAGCGGATGGAAAACGGGGTGCAGGCGGCCCGGGCGGACGATGTGCGTGAGGCCTCGCAGGAGGTCGCTGAGTCACGGGAGAGCCTGGAGGACACCCCGTTGCAGGATACTCCCGAGGGACGCGCGGAGGAGTTGAACCAGGCACGAGAGGCGGCCGAGGAGGCCATTGAGCAGTTGCAGGCTATTCAGCAGGCCGTCCAGCAGGACGAAGGCCGCCTCGAGCAACTGGCTAAACTGAACGAATTGGCGCAGCGGGAGAACGAGATTGCGCGTCAGGCTGCCAACAACGAGCAGCAGCAGGGAGCAGAAGCCGAGGCGAATCAGCAGATCCAGCAGGCTCAGGAACAGGTACAGGCGGCCCTCGAACAACAGATCAATCAGAACCCGGAAGCGCGGGCGGAGGTTCTCCAGGATCAAGCCGATGCTGCCGCCGAGCTTGCCGAGCAGGCCTCTGAGTTGTCCGAACGCCAGGAGAACCTGGCCGATGTCGCCGAAGCGCAATTGGGAGCGCAGGAGGACCAGCCCCAGGAAGGTCAGCCCCAGGAAGGTCAGCCCCAGGAAGGTCAGCCCCAGGAAGGTCAGCCCCAGGAAGGCCAGCCCCAGGAAGGTCAGCCCCAGGAAGGCCAGCCCCAGGAAGGCCAACCCCAGGAAGGCCAACCCCAGGAAGGTCAGCCCCAGCTTAACGAAGCACAACAGGAGCTGGCGGAGCAGATCCGGCAGCAACTCCAGGCCGAGCAGGCCGAGATTGTGGAGGAGGCACAAGAACAGCTTGCGGAAGCCCGTTCTAACCTGGAGGAGCGGGCCAACCTTCTCCCCGAGGCAGTGGCGCAAGCGCAGGATACGCTGGAGTCAATCGAAGAGAATTTCGGAGAGGCCGCTGCGGAGTCTGCAAACGAAGCAGCCGAATCGCTGGCCGATTTGGCCCTGCCCAGCGAAGAGCGTGGCCAGCAGCCTGGCGAAGGGGAGCAACCCGGGGAAGGGGAGCAACCTGGCGAGGGCCAGCAACCCGGCGAAGGGGAGCAACCCGGCGAAGGGGAGCAACCTGGTGAGGGACAGCAACCCGGCGAAGGGGAGCAACCTGGCGAGGGACAGCAACCCGGCGAAGGGGAGCAACCTGGCGAAGGCCAGCAACCCGGCGAAGGGGAGCAACCTGGCGAAGGCCAGCAACCCGGCGAAGGGGAGCAACCCGGCGAAGGGGAGCAACCCGGCGAAGGGCAGCAGCCCGGGGAAGGACAACAGCCCGGCGAAGGCCAGCAGCCCGGGGAAGGCCAGCAGCCGGGACAGGGTGATGGTGCTGATCCGCAACTGGCTGAACTTGCAGAACGTCAGGCCGAGGTCGCGGAAGCTCTTGAATCGCTGGCGGCGGGAGATATCGACCAGGCTCTCCAAGCCGTGCAGGAGTTACAGGCGGCGGAGGCTGCTGCGCTGGCAGAAGCGATCCAGGACCTGCCCCAGTTGAATGGTCAATCCGGAGAGATGGCCCAAGCCTCTCAGCAGGCTCAGCAGGGAAGCCAGCAGGCCTCGCAGGCTGCGCAATCCGGACAGCAGGGACAGTCCCAGGCTGCCGCCCAGCAGCATGCGCAGGCTTCTGAGAGTTTTGGCAAGGCGGCGCAGGCCCTTGAGCAGGCTGCACAGCAGTTTGCCGAGCAGGCGCAGCAGGCCGCCGGGCAAGAGCCCAGCCCCAATCAACTTCCCGGTACGGGAGAGGCTCTGGCGGAAGCGCAGCAGGCTGCCGCGCAGGCCTCACAGGCCGAGAGTGCAGGTCAGCAGTCACAGGCCTCGCAGCAGGCGGCTCAGGCTCTCTCGCAAGCGGCCCAACAAGCGATGCAGGCGATGCAGAGTGGGCAGCAACCCGGTCAGCAGCCGGGTCAACCAGGTCAACCGGGTCAACCCGGCCAGGAACCGGGCCAGGAACCGGGCCAGGAACCGCAGGAAGGGATCCGGCAGGCCCAGGGTGATCCGGGTGTGCCTCCCGAACTGGCCAAGCTGGGCGTGAGCGCCAAGGACTGGGAGAAGCTCAAGGAGATTCTGCGCTCGGATGTGGGAGGTGCTGGAGCAACCGGAGTGCCTGAGGATTACCGGGGACTGGTGAAACGCTACTTTCAGGAGGTGGCAAGGGGGGGAGAGTAGGGCCTGGTGATCAGGGTCCAAAATTCGGAATAGATTTATCGTGAGAGGAATATTTGTCAGAGCGGTTAGCGGAGTGCTGCTTCTCTCCTGGAGCACGATGGCCCAGGAGGTGCCCAGGACGGTCTTTTCGGAGTGGCAGAGCAAGGTGGATCCCTCGGTGGAGCGTGGCTTGCAGTTCCTTGCCCGGGCGCAGGAGCGCAACGGCAGTTTCCCGGAGAACTACGGAACTTCTACCGGCATTCCCTCGCTGGTGGGCATGGCCTTTCTCTCCAAGGGGCATATGCCCACGGAAGGCCCCTACGCCGGCAACATCAACCGCTGTATCGACTACGTCCTGAAGCATCAGGATCGCAGTGGTCTCTTTGTGGCCGGCCACGCTGGAAGCGGGCCGATGTATGCCCATAACATCAGCACCCTTTTCCTCTCCGAGGTCTCCGGGATGGTGGATCCGGAACGGCAAAAGGCCATCAAGGAGGCTCTTTCCCGCGCGCTTCACTTGATTCTCCGTGCCCAGCGCGTTCCCAAGTCCCCCCAGTACCAGGGAGGGTGGCGGTATCATCCCGGATCGCGGGACAGTGACACCTCCTGCAGCGGCTGGGCCCTCATGGCCCTGCGTTCGGCAAAACTGAACGGGGCCGCGGTTCCCGACCGCGCGATCGAGGATGCGGTCGAGTATCTCTACCGCCACTACGATGACCGTCTGGGTACATTTGGTTACTCCAACCGCACCAGTCACAAGGAGTCGCTCACCGGAATGGGGTTGCTTTGCCTGGAACTCTGCGGCGAGCACGGCAAACCCGCCACGATCAAGGCCGGTGATTTCGTCCTGCGTAACCACCGTCGGCTCTCCAATAACCAGTTCGAGTTCTACGGGAATTATTATTCGGCCCAGGGGATGTTCCAGCTGGGCGGCAAATACTGGGAAACCTACGCCGACTGGATGTACAAATCCTACCTTCCCAAGCAGCAGGAGGACGGATCCTGGTACAGCCGCGAGGCGGGCCGGGTTTATGGGACGGCCACCATGGTGCTGGCCTTCACGGTGCCCTATCGGCAGCTTCCGATCTACCAGCGGGACGAGACGGTAGACGAGGAGTGATCTCGGGCATGACCATCACGAATGGCCGGAAGTAAGGTCTGACTAGGTCACCCGCCGGAGTTGGTCGGCACCTTTTCCTTCGACTGCTTCTTGTTGAGCTCCTTGATCACACGATCGGTGAGATCGGTGGCATTGCGAATGTAGATGAGGGTGGAGAGCTGGGAGCTGGTCTCGCCGCTCACTTCGAAGACGTGGTCGAAGCCCTCCTCTTCTGCGATCTTCTGCACGATCGTCCGGACATCGCCCAGCAACGTGCGAGTCGTCCTGACCATGTCCCTGTTGATGAGATTGCGCTGTTCCTGAAGATATTGCTCGTGCTCGCGCCTGAGGGAGGTGCGCTCGTGGTTCTTCGTCACGTAGCGGCGGTAGTATTCCCGGCGCTGTTCCTCGGTGAAGGAGGGATTCTGTATCTGCGTCTTGAGGTCCTTGAGCTCCACATCGAGGAGTTTGATGGTCTCGCTGCGCGGGTCCTTCTGCAGGGCCTTGCGGGCCTCCTGCACCTTGGCTCGCGCCACGACCGTCAGATGGTAGGACTGGAAGGCCCTTGCCATGTCGAGGGTGGCGAATTCCGGTTTTCCGGCCCGGGTGTGGGGGGCCAGCAGGACCAGGGCGGCCGGGATGAAAGAACGAAGCCAGGGATGGAGCGGCATCATTTCGCTAGGGAAGATTGAAATTCTGAATATCATAATAAAAGGGGAGGAGAAGGCGAAAGTCAAAGGAGAATGCAGGGGTGCTCTTGGCTCTCGCGAGAGATCCCGGTAGAGTTCGCCCCGTGACGGAACGGGTGATCATCGTCGGAGGGGGAGTCATCGGCATGTGCTGTGCCTACCATCTGTCCCGGGAGGGACGGGAGGTTCTGGTGCTGGAGCGGGAGGCGGAAGATGGGAATAATTGTTCGCGGGAGAATGCAGGGATGGTGGTTCCCAGCCACTTCACGCCCTTGGCCGCGCCCGGGGTGGTCACTCAGGGATTGAAGTGGCTGCTCGATGCGGAGAGTCCGTTTTATGTGCGTCCCCGCCTGAGCCTTGAGCTGGCCCGCTGGGGGATGGCCTTCATGTTACATGCCAATGCCAGGCACGTGACTGCCAGTGCGCAACTGCTGCGTGATCTCCAGCTTGCGAGCCGCGAATTATTCAAGGATCTGGCGGGAGAATTCGACTTCGGTCTGCAGCGGCGGGGCCTCCTCATGCTGTGCGAGACCGAAGAGTTGCTGAAGGAGGAAGCGGAACTGGCGGCCAGGGCCGAGGAGTTGGATCTCCGGGTGGAGGTGTGCGATCCGGATCGGTTGGGGGAGCTCGATCCGGATGTCGGGATGAAGGCGCGGGGAGGAATCTGGTATGAACAGGACTGTCATCTTGACCCGGGGAGATTTCTTCAGGGATTGAAGGAGTCCGCGGTGAAGAAGGGAGCCCAGTTTCGCTACCATTGTATGGTGCAGGAGGTTGGGGATGGGACTGTCCTGCTGGAGGGCGGAGAGGAGGTGGCCGGCGCAGAAGTGATTGTGGCAGGAGGAGCCTGGACGGACTCCATGGCCCGGTCGCTGAAAACCCGGATCCCCCTGCAGGGAGGGAAGGGCTACTCCCTGACCTTGAATAATCCGTCGACCCTGCCTCGACTCTGCTCCCTGCTGGGCGAGGCCCGGGTGGCCATCACTCCGATGGGAGACTCTCTGAGGGTAGCGGGGACGATGGAGATCTGCGGGAATGACCTTTCAATCAACGAGCGGAGGGTGCAGGGAATCATCAAGGCGGCCTGCCGGATGTTTCCCGGATTGACTCCCGGTGAATTCGAGGGAGTGAAACGCTGGTCCGGATTGAGGCCCTGTTCACCCGACGGCCTGCCCTACCTGGGGCGGGTGGAGGGAAGAGAAAAGGTGCTGGTGGCGAGCGGACACGCCATGCTGGGGCTCAGTATGGGGCCGATCACCGGGAAGCTGGTGGCCGAGCTGGTGGCTGGCCGGTCCCCAACGATTCCGGTGGATCAGCTGGCGGTGGATCGCTTTGCATGAACAGCTGGTGGACGATGTCTTTCCCGTATGACAGGTCTCGCGAGCGACCGACAGATTTGACTCTCCGCCGATCATCATTCAGATACCTTTCATGACCGGCATCCGAAAGTTGCGCGTGATTGACTCCCACACCGCGGGAGAGCCCACGCGGGTGGTGGTCGAGGGAGGTCCTGATCTTGGGGAGGGTCCGGTGGCGGAGAAGCGCGAACGCCTGGGCAGGGAGCACGACTGGGTGCGGACCGCCTGTGTCAACGAGCCGCGGGGTTACGATGCGATGGTGGGCGCAATCCTCTGCGAACCAAGCGAGCCGGATTGTGTCACGGGCGTGATCTTCTTCAACAATGTGGGATTGCTGCAGGGCTGTGTGCACGGGACTATCGGGGTGACAGTCACCCTCGCTCACCTTGGACGGCTCTCGCCCGGGGAGCATCGAATCGAAACTCCGGTGGGTGTGGTGGAAGTGCAACTGCACGATCACGGGCGCGTCTCGGTGGAGAACGTGGTAAGTTACCGCCATGCCAGGGAGGTGTCCGTGGAGGTGCCGGAGTGGGGCATGGTGACCGGCGAGGTGGCATGGGGAGGGAATTGGTTTTTCCTGATCAAGGACCAGGGTCCGAAGGTGTCACCTGAGAATATCGAGGCGCTCACCGATTTTACCTGGGCGGTGCGGCAGGTTCTGGTGAAGAACAAGATCACCGGCAGAGAGGGTGGTGAAATAGACCACATCGAAGTATTCGGTCCGCCGGATGATCCCGGGGTGGCAGACAGCAGGAATTTCGTTCTGTGCCCCGGCAGGGAGTATGACCGTTCGCCGTGCGGAACTGGTACGAGTGCGAAACTGGCTTGCCTGTATGCCGACGGGGACCTGGCGGTGGACCGGATCTGGCGGCAGGCCAGCATCCTTGGCACCGTGTTCGAAGGATCAGTGAGGCCGCTGGATAATGGCATGGTAATCCCGAGGATCAGCGGATCGGCCTGGGTCAACGCGGAGTCTACTCTGGTCGTTGATCCCCTGGATCCGTTCCGTTTTGGAGTGGGCGGGGCGTAAGTCGATGTCCCGTTTGTGAGCGCGAACTTGACGAATACCGGGAGGGCAGGTTCTATCTCCGGCCATGCCGCTGCAAGTAGACTGGACCGGGGTTTTTCCTGCTGTGCCCACGCAGTTCCACGAGGATTTCTCCCTTAACCTCCCGGCTACGCAGGAGCACATCGAGGCCCTGATCAGGGAAGGGGTTCACGGCTTGATCATGCTGGGAACGATCGGAGAGAACTGTTCCCTGTCGCTTGATGAGAAGGTCAGGGTCCTGGAAGCGGCGGTCGAGGTGGCTGACGGCCGGCTTCCGGTGCTCAACGGAGTGGCGGAGTTCACCACCAGGAATGCTTGCGACACGGCCCAGGCTGCCGAGGCGGCGGGAGTGAACGGGCTCATGGTAATGCCCGGGATGGTCTACAACTCGGACGGGCGGGAGACGGTGCAGCATTTTCGATCCGTGGCAGCATCCACCGGTTTGCCGATCATGTGCTACAACAACCCGCCGGTCTACCGGGTCGACATCACCCCGGAGATGTTCAAGGAGATGGAGGATGTAGAGAACATCGTCTGCATCAAGGAGGCCTCGGGCGATGTGCGCCGAGTCACCGATCTCTTCAATGCTCTGGGTGACCGCTATCTGATTTTCGCCGGACTCGACGATGTGGCCCTGGAAAGTTTCGTGCTCGGGTGTAGCGGGTGGATTTCCGGTCTGGTTGATGCTTTCCCCCGCGAGAACCGCCTGCTCTGGGATGCCTTCATGGCGGGGGACCATGCCCGGGCCCTGGAGGTCTACCGATGGTACATGCCCATGCTCCATTTCGACAGTCACCCCAAGCTGGTACAGTATATCAAGCTGACCTGTGCCACCCTGGGCTATGGAACGGAGACGGTGCGGGCTCCCCGCCTTCCGCTGGTGGGTGAGGAGCGGGAGCAGGTTCTCTCCATCGTGCACCGGTGTGTCGAGACGCGGCCGCAATGAGCCTGGAGGCGAGGCCCCCGGTCGTGTTCGTGATGTGTTCTTCCCCGCGCGGAGCGGAAGAAGGGCGTTGCAACGCCCGAGTGGGGCGAACGGGGACACCCCTAGCTTTCGCTGGCGACCTGATAGGCCAGACCGGCACCCACGAGGTCACTGATGCCCATGCCAATGGACTTGAAGAGGGTGATCTCGGCATCGCTCTGGCGAAGGGGAGCTGATCCAGCGCACATTTCGGAGAGATCCGCGACAACGTCTTCCTTGTTGAACACGCCCTCGGAGATGGGGACGAGCACCTCACCGGCTTCCTTGAAGCAGTTTGCATAGCTGTCGGCGTAGACTCTGGACTTGAGGATCAGGGCGGTGTCGCACTCGCGCTTGTCGGCATGGTGATTGCCGATAAAGTCGGTGTGAGTTCCCTCCTTTACCCAGTCGCCCTGTACGAGGGGCTGGTGGGAAGCGGTTGCGCTCACGATAATGTCGGCCTGTCCGCAGGCGTCCTGGAGATCATCTGCGACCGAGATTTCGATACCGTCGAGTTCAGCGTCCATCCGGTCCACGACCTTCCGGGCATTGGAGGGCGTGCGACCCCAGACGAGGACACGCTTCAGCGGGCGCACGCTGGCATTGGCGCGGATGATGTAGCTTGCCAGGTTGCCGGTGCCCAGGAGAAGAAGAGTATCCGCGTCCTCGCGAGCGAGGAGGCGGGTGGCCAGGCCGGAAATCCCGGCTGTGCGCCAGAAGGTGACCGTGGTGCCATCAACGAGGGCAAGGGGTTCGCCATGGGCGCGGTCGAAGAGAAGGATTTTCGAGTAGAGTGACTTGTAGGGTTCCTGGTTGCTGGGGAAGTAGGTGAAGGCCTTGACCCCGATGAGCGAGGTGTTCCAGGAGGGCAGCACGGCAAAGGCATCGTGGTTGTCGGAATTCTCATCCAGCGGGAAGACGTTGCGCGGGGGCATGGTGAATTCACCGGAGAAGGTCTCCTGCAGGGCATCAATGAGGGCTGGATAACTGAGGGCGGCGTGGACTTCGTCAGGGCCAATGATCTTCATGGAAAACGGCCACGGGTTCTTGGCGCGGCGCGGCCCTGCTATAGGGGATGCCGTAAGGCTGGTCAATCCACCTGCTGTTTCGCGTCAATTTGCTTTTGCGGACCGCCCCGAGCGCGGCTAGAACATTTCCGACATGGATCTGCAGGGAACGTCATTCATCGGAGCGGGCCGGGGAACCGGTGGAGCAGGGGAGGCCCGGGCGGTCAACCCCGTGTCGGGAGAGAAACTGGATCCCGTTTACCACGCGGAGGGAGAGGAGACCGTGGAGGCGGTGTGCCGGTTGGCGGCGGAGGCCTTTGAGGACTACCGTGGGAGGAGCGGACGGGAGAAGGCTGTCTTCCTGCGGACCATTGCTGATGAGATCGATGCAGTAGAGGAGGAGATTGTGGCTCGCATGACGGTGGAGACGGCTTTGCCGGAGGGACGCTGCCGCATGGAGAAGGGCCGGACTTGTTTTCAGTTGAGGCTCTTTGCCGATCTCCTTGAGGAGGGATCGTGGGTGGACGCGCGCATTGACCATGCCGATCCCGGGCGGGCACCGGTGCCTAAACCTGACTGTCGCTCGATGTGGCGTCCGGTCGGACCGGTAGTGGTGTTCTGTGCCAGCAATTTTCCCCTGGCCTACTCTGTGGCAGGGGGAGACACCGCCAGTGCCCTGGCGGCGGGTTGCCCGGTGATCGTGAAAGCGCACGGATCGCATCCCGGCACGGCGGAGATCGTGGGGGCTGCGGTGCGTGCCGCAGTGACCAGGTGTGGAGTGCCGGACGGGGTCTTTGCCCTGCTCTACGGAAGCGGACGGACCATTGGCCAGGCCCTGGTGAGACATTCGGCGATCAAGGCGGTGGGCTTCACCGGATCACGGGCGGGAGGACGTGCCTTGATGGACACCGCGGCGGCGAGACCGGAACCGATCCCGGTCTGGGCCGAGATGAGCGCGGTGAACCCGGTCTTCGTCCTGCCGGGGGCACTGCAGGAGCGAGGCGAGGCGATTGCGGAAGGATTCGTGGGATCGCTCACCCTGGGAGTCGGGCAGTTCTGCACCAATCCGGGATTGTTGATCTCCGGCAGGGAAGGGCGCAGTGCTTTTGCGGAGCGGGTGGCCTCCCTGGCTGCCGAGACCGCACCAGCCACCATGCTGCACGAGGGTATTGCCTCAGCTTATCACGAGGCGGTGGATACGATGATTTCCAAGGAAGGGGTGGAGTCGCTGGCCCGGGTGGAATCCGATGCCGGAAACAGCGCGGCCGGGGCGGTCGTGCTGGGATCAAGTGCGGACGCATTCCTGGCCGATCACTCCATGGCGGATGAGATGTTCGGCCCAGCCACCCTGATGATCGAAGCAGGGAACGAAGAAGCGATGCTGGGTGTTGCGGAGAGCCTGGAAGGGCAGCTAACCGCCACCGTGCATGCCACCGAGGAGGACCGCGAGGTGTTCGCAAAGCTCATCGACGTGCTCGAGCGCAAGGCGGGTCGCCTGATCTACAATGGCTATCCCACCGGTGTGGAAGTGTGTCACGGGATGGTGCACGGAGGACCGGTGCCCGCGACTTCCGATGGACGCTCGACCTCGGTGGGTCCGCGGTCCATCACGCGTTTCACCAGGCTCGTGTGCTGGCAGGATTTCCCCGATCATCTCCTGCCGACGGAATTACAGGAGGATAACCCGCTGGAAATCTCGCGTATTGTGGATGGGGCGCGGAGTTGACCGTGGCGGCGCGGTCGTGGCCGGAAGAACGGGAGGCGGATGGGATGGGGACGCGAATCAGACATCATGGGGACGGTGTCAGGATCGAGGAGAATGGATGCGTGCTGTGTGAACTTCCCCGCTCCCCGGGGCCGACGCACAGTGTCTGGGATGTGCTGGCCTGTGCGGTGCGGCTCTTTGCCCCGGGGTCCCGCATGGCCCTGTTGGGGTTTGCAGCGGGAGGAATGGTGGGAGCCATGCGTGCTATCGGGTGTGAACAGGAAGTGGAAGGGGTGGATCTCTGGGTGGAGGGCTTCGAAGTCTTCCGGAAGATAGCCGCGGACTGGAGCGGAGCGGTGCGGTTCCACCCCGAAGATGCAGTGGCATGGATGCGGCGTCAGCGGCCCCTTTTCGACGTGATCGTGGAGGATCTTTCCGTGCCCCTGGAGGGCGATGTGGTGAAACCCGGGGCCTCATGGATCGATCTACCCCCGTTGATGCGGAAGAGGGTGAAGAAAAGCGGGGTTGTCATCAGCAATCTTCTGCCCACGCCGGGGATCTCCTGGGACGACCTGATCGCAGCCAGCCGGGTGGGTCCGGGAGTGGTGGTGGAGTTTGAGAGCTACTACAACCGGATCCTGATTCAGGGTAGCGGTGTGGGTGGGGCACGATCCTGTGGATACCGTCTTCGTAAACTGATGCGCCTGCTGGGAAGCGACCTGACTGATGATATCCGACTGCGCACGCTTCAGGGTGCGCATTGAGCGAGGTAGACGGTGCTCTCCGATTGACGGTCCTGCAGGGGATTGGGGAAGGTGACGACCCTGGTCTCGGTGGTGGGGAAAACGCTGTCCAGCAGGGACTGGAAGTCCGCGTCGGGAGGATCGTCGGACCACATCGCGAAGACGCCCCCGGGATTGAGGAAGGATTGCAGATGACGGAGGCCGGACTGCGAGTAGAAGGGCTGGTGTCGTTCGTGGATCAGGTTCCTGGGGGAGTGATCGATATCCAGCAGAATGGCATGGAAGCGGCGTCCGGGCCGGCCCGGGTCGAATCCCTGGTCTGCAGCGAGGGCAAAGAAATCGCCTTCAATCAGACGGCAGCGCGAGTTGCTGTGCAGTTCGCGTCCGAGCGGCACCATTTCCCTCTCGTGCCACCCGATGACCTCCGGAAGAGCTTCCACCACCAGAAGCTCCCCGACACGATCGTCGTTGAGAGCAGCGCGCGCGGTGTATCCCAGGCCCAGTCCTCCCACCACCAGGGAGAGATCGGTGCTGTCGGCTGGCAGGTGGGCGAGGGCAAGGTCGGCGAGGGCGATCTCCACCGTGGTGAAGAGGCTGGACATGAGATAGCCGGTTCCCAGGATGATCTCGTAGACTTCGAGATTGTCGAGGGACCGCAGTCGCCGGCGCCGGAGAGTGAGAGCCCCCAATGGTGTTTCCTGATAGTCCAGCTCTTCGTAGTCGAGGGGCATGAGGGGAGGGACAGTGCGGGGCAGCGCTGTGACATGCGAGCAAGATATCGCTTCTCATGAGGATTGCACGGTTCCGGATGCTTTCCGAAGATGCGGCCATGATTGAGATCCCGTTGGGGCGCCTGGCGCTCTCGCTTCTCCCAATTCTGTTCGTCGGCTGGATCTCCTGTCGCTGGGGCGGCAGGCGCGGAATCCTCCCGGTGGCGACGGGACGAATGGTGGTGCAGCTTTTTCTTGTCGGCTATCTGCTCAGTTTTCTCTTCGGTGTGCGCAGCCCGTGGGTGACCCTCGGGGTCGTTGTGTTCATGATTGTGGTTTCCGCATGGATCGCGATCAGAACCGTCCGGGTGAGGCGTTGGGACTCCTACCGGGATGCGCTGCTCGCCATAGGGATCGGGGGCGGGTTGATATACGTCCTCGTCATCTTCGGGGTGATCGCGGTGGATCCCTGGTACGAGCCGAAGTATGCCATCAGCCTCCCGGGCATGATCTTTGCCAATGCCATGACGGCGGTGACTCTGAGCGCAGAGCGCTACGATGCGGAGCGGGAAGGCGGCCGCAGCGCGGAGCATGCACGCAACACGGCCTGGAACGCGGCTCTCATCCCGCAGGTGAACACCTTCCTGGCAGTGGGTCTGGTGGCGCTGCCCGGGATCATGACGGGTCAGGTCATTGCAGGGGCAGATCCGATGGAAGCGGTGCGCTACCAGATCATGGTGATGGCCATGGTGATGGGCTCGGCCGGTTTGGCGGTGGCGATTTTCCTGGTGCGCCGGGTGCAGGGTGAGGCCAGGGCCAGCGTGGTGGCTTGAACCCTTCACCCATGGCCCGGGGATGTCCCGTTACTTCTTCGACCTGGCCGCAGGCTTCTCCTCGTGTTCGTGATGCTCGCAGACACAGGCATACTCCAGGAAGTCGCAATCGGGGCAGTCCTTCAGATTCAGGTTGAGACGGATGATGGTGGATTTTTTCCCGGGCGCCATCTTGATCTGGATGACGGTGGGGATTCGCAGGCCCTTGGGGAGTGCCTTGTCAGAGAGAAAGGAATTCCCCTTCCTGGCGAAGCGCATGCGGGTGGGGCTGGTGCGCTTCCCGCAGATGACGGTCATGGTCTGTTCCCTGGGCGCGGTGGCCTTGCCCTTTTCGGTGAGGAAGGTGAGCTGGAGCTTGCGGTCCTTGGTCACAAGGAGTTCGGCGTGGGGATGCACTTCGTGGAGGACCCTGCCGCCGTTGGGGCCGGCCATCTTGGCGTGGTGGTGGTCATGGTCGTGCTTTTTGTCACCTTTCTCGGCCCACCCGGGCTGGATGAAGGCGCAGAGGCAGAGGGCAGCCAGGAAGGCTGATCTCCGGGAGATACGAATGTTGGGAAGGTTCTTCATGGATCTATAGGGTGAGCGTTACGGGTTGATGTTTCTTTGACGTTTTCCTGGGAGAAAATATTCTGTGTTTCGATCTAGTGGGTGGAGGGAGCCTCCTTGGCAATGATTTTTTCCGCGGTCCTACGGCAGAAAGTGTAGAAGAGGGCCGGGGTGGCAGCCAAGCCAAGAACGGTGGAACTGACAAGGCCACCCAGGATGACGATCGCTACCGGATAGAGGATCTCCTTGCCCGGTTCCTGGCCTGCCCAGATGAGCGGGACGAGGGCGATGCCGGCGGCGAGGGCGGTCATGAGGACGGGCACGAGTCGCTCCCGCGTTCCGCGGATCACCATTTGTCTGGTGAAGTTCTCTCCCTCATGGCGCATGAGGTGGAGGTAGTGGGAGATCATCATGATATTGTTGCGGGCGGCGATGCCGGCAATGGCAATGAAGCCCACCAGGGTGGCGATGCTGATGTTGTCCAGGGCGAAGCGCGTGTAGAGAACTGCCCCGATGAGTGAAATGGGGATGGTGGTGAGGACCAGGAGGACGAGCTTGAAGCTCTGAAAATAACCGAGGAGGAGGAAGGTCACGGCGGTGAGAATGATGATGGACCAGAAGAAGATGGTCTGACGGGCTTCCTGTTCGGCCTGGTATTCGCCCTCGATCCGGATCTCGTATCCCTTGGGAAGATCTGGTTTCAGTGAGGCATCGATCTGGCGCTGCAATTCCTCCACCGCGCCCGCGAGGTCCCGGCCGGTCGGGTTGATGGAGACCACGAAGCGGCGGAGCCCGTTTTCTCGCATGATGGTGTTCGGGCCGTTGGCCTGGCGAAGGTCGGCGACGTAGTTGAGGGGGATGCGGTTGCCGTTCTTGGTATCGATGTAAAGATTGGCGAGGCGTTCGGGGTTTTCGCGCCACTCCAGTGGCAGGCGAACCACAAGGTCGTAGACACGCTGGTCTTGGTAGGCGTCAGCCACGATTTCCCCGCCCATCATGGCCGCCAGTTCCTCGGTAATGGCGCCGGGATTCACGGCGTAGGCGGCGGCGCGCCGGCGGTTGGGCTCGATACGGAGCTGGGGGATGGGAGCCTGTTGCTCCATGCGTGCCTCCTCCAGGGTGGGGATGCCCCGGGCCAGCTCGGTAATCCGGGAACCGATCCGGCGCAGCTCGTCGAGGTCATCACCGTAGATCTTGATGGCGATCTTGGCCGAGATTCCGCTGAGCATGTGTCCGACCCGGTCGGCTAGGGGGCTGCTCATGGCGCTGAAGGTGCCGGGAATGCCTTTCATGGTGGTACGCACCTGTTCGAGGGTCTCCTCCCGGTGCTTCTTCCCGTAGTCGTTGAACTTTATCTCCAGCTCGACACTCGAGACCGGCACGACATGGTCGCCGCGTTCGGCCCGTCCCACCCGGAAACCGACCGTTTCGACACCGGGGATGGCGAGGAGGAGATCCTGGGCGGTCCGGGAGAGATCGGTGGTGGTCCGGAGCGAGGTGCCTGGCGCGGTGGTGGTGGCCACCACCGCGGTAGGCTCGCGGAAGGGGGGGAGAAAGGCCCTGCCCATCCTGGCAACGGTGGAGGCGCTCACGAAGAGCAGCAACCCGATGAGGGCGAAGAGGACGAAGGGTTGTGAGAGGGCGGGGCGGAGCCAGGCCAGTTCAAAGAGTTCCTTCAATCCGCGGACAAAAAGGTTGTCCCGGTGGGGGTGGCCGGGCCTGGGAGCGAGGAGGTATGAACTGAGGACCGGGATGACGGTGAGGGAGACCAGGAAGGAAGCTGCCATGCTGACAATGGTGGCAATCGCGATGGGGGTGAAGAGACGTCCTTCCACACCGCTCAGTGCCAGGAGCGGGATGAAGACCAGGATGATGAGGAGGGTAGCGAAGAAAATGGAGGAACGCACCTCCGCGGAAGCCCGGGCAATCACCTCGAGACGGGGGAGAGGAGAGTCGAGCCGGGCATTTTCGCGCAGTCGGCGGAAGACATTCTCGACGTCCACGATGGCGTCATCCACCACCATTCCGATGGCCACCGCCAGGCCACCTAGGGTCATCGAGTTGACGCTGAGATCAAAGAGATCAAAGACAAGAATGGTAATGCTCAGGGAAAGCGGGATGGCAGTGAGAGTGATGAAGGTGATGCGGAGGTTGAGCAGGAAGAGAAGAAGGATGGCGCCCACCATGATGGCTCCGTCGCGCAGGGCGTGCTTGAGGTTCCCCATGGCGAGATCGATGTAGTCCTGCTGGCGGTAAATGGTGAGCAGTTCCGCCCCCTCCGGCAGGGTGGGCCGCAGTTCCTCCATCGCGTCTTCGATGCGCCTGGTGAGTGCGATGGTGTCGAAGTCCGGAGCCTTGCGCACGGTCAGGATGACACCATCGGTGCCCCGTGGGGGAGTAGCGGGGTTTTCCTGTCCATGCTTGGTTCCCATCCCGGCGTCTCCCCGCATCGGTTCCAGGTCCCACACCACCCGGGCCACGTCCTTGATCTGAATGGTACGATCGTCCTTGCCGGAGACGACAGTCTGGCCGATTTCCCTGAGATCGGTGGTCATGGCGAGGTTGCGGACCATGATTTCCTGGGACTGTCCGGTGAGGAATCCCCCCGTGGTGTTCCGGATGGCGTGGGCGGCGGCATTCCGCACTTCTGCAAAGGTCACCCCGAGGGCAAGCATGCGTTCCGGGTCGGGCTGGATCTGAATCTGCTTCACCCCTCCGCCCATGGAGAGTACTTCGGCTACGCCTGGGATGGACTGGATGCGGCGGCCGACGTGCCAGTCTGCGAGGGTGCGCAGGTCCCGCGTCGCGGTGGTGCCGGTTGGATCGCGCAGGCCGATCAACATGATGTCACCCATCAGGGAGGTGGCGGGCGTCATGTAGGGGGAAATGCCGACAGGGAGGTACTCGGGTGCGCTGGAGAGGCGGGCCTGGACATCGTTCCGGGCCTTGTCGAGATCGGCCTTCCAGTCGAACTCGACGAAGATGAGGGAGAGCGAGATGTCGTTGGTGGTGCGCAGGCGAGTGACCCCGGAGACACCCATGAGGGCTTTTTCCAGTGGAATCGTGATGCGGGTTTCCACTTCCTCGGGTGCGTATCCGGGGGCCTCGGTGAGGATGGTGACGGTGGGCTTGGTCAGGTCCGGGAGGACTTCGATAGGAAGCTCGGTCGCCTTCTTTACACCCAGTCCCAGCGCCACCAGGGCGAGAGCCACCACGGTGGCTCGCTGGGCGAGGCTGAATCTGATGAGGTGGTTGAGCATGGGGAGGGATTGATCGGTTGCCTGTCGAGCGAAGTCAGGGTGTGACGGGCGCGGGTTCCGGACCGTTTTTCTTCCGTGCCCGCCAGAGGAGTTGAGCGGTGGCGATGAAAAGAAGGGTGATCACCCCGGCATAGACCTTGAGATAGAGAGGAGTGTGGGAATGGTCATCCGCGTGGTGGTGTTCCCCCCGGGGTTCCGTGGTCCGGGCAGCCTTTTGGTCCTCGGTTTTTTCGGAGCCGTCCTCGTTGTGTTCATGACCGTGGGAGGCATCGAGGTAATCCTTCAGGGACATTCCACCACCGGTGGTGAAGCTGAGAGCATAGGCTCCCCGGGTGACGACCTGGTCCTGCGGGAAAAGGCCGCTGATGACCTCCACGTACTGGTCGTTCTGTCTGCCCAGAACGACCGGGGCGCGGGCGTATACGTTTTCGAGATCGAAGTCCTCGATGAAGACCACGCGTTTGGCCGGAGGGCCCTGGACCGCTTCCCGCGGAATGGCGAGGACGGACGGTCGCGAACTGATGATGAGGGAGAACTCGGCCCGCATTCCCGGTTGCAGCTTCTTCTCCTCGTTGCCGAGTTCGAAGATGGCCTCGATGGTTCCGGCTTGACGGTCTGCGCTGGTGCCGTAGCGCAGCATGGTGACAGGGATGACTTCGTCTCCGAGGGCGGGGATGCGAAGGCGTGCCTTGCTCCCGGGTTTTACCTGGGCAGCTGCGTTCTCCGGCACCTTGGCCACCGCCCACATGGTGCTACGGTCGGAGATATCGAGCAGTTCCCTGTCGGGTTCCACCGGTTCGCCGATCCGCACGTGGGAGCTGATGACCAGACCGGACTGGGGGGCCTTGAGCGGGATGGTGGGGGGTGGGTTTCCCGGTTGGCGGCTCTCGATTATGGCGAGAATCTGGCCGGCCTCGACCTGGTCTCCCACGAAGGCATTGAGTTCGAGCACCCGTCCGGGGATGCGGGAGGAGAGCACGGAGTGCCGGGAGGGAATCTCTTCGATCCGGCCAATGGCGAAGACAGTGGTCTCGAAGTCCCGTTCCTCAGCCGCGACCGTTTCGATGTGCAGGTTCTGGATACCGGATTCGTCCAGACGGATACGGAAGAGATCCTCCTCCGGTCCGTGTTCTTCCTGGGCTGCTGCAAGGGTCGGTATGAGCGTGGCCAGGTAAAATAATGCTCGTCTGTTCATGATGGCGTGGGGTCAGGGTCTGGCGATGGCGGTTTCGAAGCGGATGCGGGCGAGGTGAAAACTACGGAGTGCCTCGATGCGGGAGTGGGCCAGCTTGAGTTCCTGTTCCCGCGCCCGCAGCACGGTGGTGAGGTCCGCAAATCCTTCACGGTAGGCGGATTCAGCGGCCTTGGCCTGTTCAGCGGCGAGGGGAAGGAGGTTGCCGGTGATCTCCTGCAGCATCTTGATCCACTCCGCCATTTCCCGGTGACTGCCGTGGGCCTCGTGCCGAATGCGGTGGGCGAGTGCGACGCTCTCCTTCTCCTTGCGAGTGGCCCGGGCCTGGGCGGCCCGGATATTGCCCTCGTTTCTATCCCAGAAAGGGAGGGCCAGTTTGAAACGCAGTCCGACGATGGCTTCGTTCTCAAGTCCTTCGGGGACGTCTTCGGTGCGTTCCAGACCGGCGGCAAGGCCGGCTTCGATGTCCTCGTAGCGCCGCGATTTTTCCAGCTCGACATTCTCGGCAGCCGCATGTGCGGCGAGCTGGGCGGCCTGGTAGTCGGGACGTCGGTCGGGTGAGAGGGAGGGGGCGGGCAGGGTGGCTTCGGGGAGAGTGCCACTCACATTGAGGACATCGCCGACTTTCATGCCGAGGAGGGGCTTGATTGTCGCGATGGCGGCGGTCTCGTTGGCCTGCAATTGGCGAATCTCGTTGGAGTAGCCCGCAGCTTCCAACCTGGACTGGGCCGCGTCGATGGGAGATTCTTCTCCCTTCTCGGCAGCCTGCTTGATGAATTCGGCAAGTTTGGTGGAAACCGCGGCCTGTTGCTTGAGGAGAGCCCTCCGTTGCCGGAAGGTGAGTACTTCGACCAGCGCGCGGCGGGCCTCGCCGACCAGTAGTCGTTCCACCTCCCTGACCTCGGCTTCGGCGGCCTTCAGTTCAATGGCGGAGATGTTCTTTTCAAGCTGGAGGCGGTTGGTGATGGGGAAGCGCTGGGAGAGGGCGATCTCAAGAGAGCCCTCGCGGGTTGCGTTTCTCGCAAAGCCGCCTTCCAGTTCGGGGTTGCTGCGGCGTCCGGCCTGCTGCATATGACCGATGGCCTCCTGGATACGCAGACGGGCCGCGGCGAGGTGCGGATTGTCGCGGCGGACACGGTGAGGAATGTTGTCGAAGGTCACGATCAAGCCGGAGGAGGCCCCCCGGGCTGGGACGAGGCCGGAGACCGTCAGGGCGACGGCAGTGATGGTGAGGAGGAAGAGTCTGTTCATGAGCACGAAGGTGGAAATGGAGATGGAGGCGCTGCCGGAGGGAGTCCGGAAGATGATGGGATGAAGGGAGAATTCCCGGTCAGTTCGCAGGTGGAGTTCCTGTTGTCTAGGCAAGGTGATCCAGCACGCGAGCGTGCCGCGAATGGAGAGCCCGGCGGACCGGGGTCCGCTAGCAACAGGGAGGCCGGTCGAGCAAGGTGACCGGCGGGTCCGGAACAAACATCTGCTCACCCGCGGTGAGAAGATGAGCTGTGAAGGGAGGGTGCAGGGCGAGACTGCTCTCGTCCATGATGCCCCAGGTGCTCACTGCCGTGCACACGCAGTGATGATGGTGATGTTCGTGACCGTGAAGAGGGCAGTCATCCTTCCCGTGCTGGTCCTGAGGGCTGGTGCCATCCTGGTCAAGGGGAACATCCTCCCCGGGAGCGGGGTCGTGATCATGGTCGCAGGGACACTCGGCGGGAGGTGTCACCTCGTGGTGATCAATGACCAGATCGGTTGCGCAATCGTCGCCGTGACAAGTCACTTCGTGGGCACGCACCGGGGTGTTCGGCAGGAGTAAGCCAGCCGAGAGGCAGAAGAGAAGGAGCGTTTTGGACACACGGCGCACGCTCCCAACATACTTTTGGAGGTTCCTTTCGACAAGAGGATTTCCACCGCATAGCGGGGTGCGAGGGGGTGGGGAGACCCTGTTTTCCTGAAAATTCATGGGGATTTGGGGGTGTCCTGGCCACCTCCCAGGGCGCGAATGAGGGCGAGATGATCCCTCAGGAGAGCGTGCCGGAGGGCCAGTCTCTGTCGTTTTCCCTCAAGACTGCGCCTCTCGCTTTCGAGGAGTTCGATGAGAGAGACAATGCCATTATCAAAGGTGGCCAGAATGTTTTCGCGCACCTTTTCAAGGGCCGTTACTTCACGTTGGGCGATCTGCAGCTGGCGATGCCGGCTGGCCAGGTTGAGGTAGGATCCTTCCACCTCCTGGAAGGCAAGAAGGGCCTTGCGGCGGTAGAGCGCCGCTGCCTCGTCGGTCGCGGCACGGCGCACATCCACCGAGGCGAGACGCCGGGGATCATAAATGGGAATGTCGAGCTGGGGACCGACGGAGGCTGTCCACTCGCGGAACCCGGAGAGGAGGGAGGCGCTTTCGCCACTTGCTCCCGCGCCGAGAGTGAGGGAAGGCAGAAGGTGCAGGCGGGCCGATTCCTCGAGCTGAAAGGCCGAGCGCACCCGGGATTCCGCTGCCAGAAGATCGGGGCGTCTGGTCATGACCGCGGAGGTGGTGCGCCTGGGCAGGAGAGGGGTGCGGATGGCAGCGAGGCGACTGGAGGTGCGGGGCAGGGAGCTTCCACCGCAGAGGGTCTCGAGTTGCAGGTGCGCGAGGCCACGCAAGCGGTCAAGATCGAGAAGGGTACGCGTGAGACTTTCGTGTTCGGCTTCGTGCCGGAGCAGTTCGGTATCGGAGAGCAGGCCGGCCTTTCTTCTCTCCCGCCGGACTTCCACGATTTTCCTGTTGGCCGCAATGGAATCGGCGATCAGGGAACGCTCTTCGTTAAGACGGAGGGTGCGGAAGTGAGCGTCGGCCACCCGGGTGGCCACGAGCAGGCGGCCGGCGTGGAGATCCCAGAAGGCGGCCTGCTCGGCTTCCCGGGCGGATCGCGTGCCGGCGTGGAGCCGCCCAAAGAGATCAAGTTCCCATGAAACGGATCCCGTGCTGGCCCATGGTTCGAGATCGGTGGGCGAGAACCGCGTCATGCGCGTTTGTTCGTTGCCGAAGACGAGGCCACTGCTGAGATTGATGGACGGCCAGGCCGCGGCGCGAGCCTGGCCGGTCTGGGCGCGGGCACGTTCCAGGCGGGTGCTCAGGACGCGGAGCCCGGGATTGTGGGCGAGCGCGGTGGCTAGATGGGAATTGAGCCGGGAGTCGCGGAAGGACTTCCACCAGTCCTGGCGCAGGGAGGCACTGGCCCAGGAGGGAGCATGTCTCCACTTCTCTCCGCGCTGGAACACCTCCCGGGGTTGTTGCCGGGGTCGGTGTTGAACGCAGGAGACGAGGAGCGCAGAGACGAGCGTCAGGATGGTGGTGGTCCGAATCACTGTTTTACCGCGTTTTCCTTCGTAGCCTCTGCCATGGCAACGTGGATGCCGGTGGCGTTGATCAGGAAGTTGTTCTCGCTGGATCCCTTCGCTACCTCGCCAACCACGATAAGGGAGCTGAGTTCCTTCAGGCCGCCGAGTCCCCGCAACCCGGCCTTGAGTGGCTTGCCCTGTTCGTCGAGGACCTGGATGGTGGCGATGCTGGCGGTGACGAGGTCCGGGTCGTCGCAGCAGACATCCCAGGGCGTCTCGCAGGGGTCGTCGGGAACGAGGTCACAGGAGGTCAGCTTGGTAGGGTCCCCGAGAGTCAGGAGAGCGCGGGACTTGATGATCGGGTTCTCGTTGCCCATCACCTTGCCGGAGAGGATGATCCTGGTTCCGGGGGCCGGGTTTTGACGAGCTTCCGTGATGGTGACTGCATCCTCCGGGGGTTCGGTGAGAAGGACCGCGGAGAGGGCATGCGGAGCGGAATCGTCCGGACTCTTGTCCTTGTCTGCATCCCTGTTCCTGTTGTCGCAGGATATCAGGGCGAGGGAGAGTGGGATGGTGAGGAGGAGGGAATTGGATTTCATGTTCATGTCGTTTTGGTTGATTTGGTAGCTTGTGGTTGAATGGCTAGAGAGGCAGTGGTTGGTTGAGGAGCCAAGCGATGATCAGGATCTGGGGAGAGGCCAGCAGGGGAAGGGCGAGGGCGAGCTTCCAGGACCTGGTAGTCTCGCGGAGGGCCAGGATCTCGGTGTAATCGGTGGCTGCGCCCGCCATGAGAAAGGTGAAGCCGTTCCCGGGGGCCCCTGCCCTGGTGAGAAGATCGGCGGCCAGGGGGCTGGAGCCTTCGGAGCAGACCTCAATGACAGTGGCGGCGAGGAAGGTGAGAGCGAGTCCGGCCACCGTAGGACCAAACCACTGGGCAAAAGTCGAGGGATCAAAGATGGCCCGGAGGACTGCGACGAGAACGACGCCCAGAAGGATCCAGCGTACGATCATGCGGGACTCCACGAGGGCGCGCCTGGTGTGATCCCGGAAGAAGGCGCGGTCAAAAGTGGCCGCTGCGTAACGGTGCCTGGCAGTCGGCCAGAACTGAAAGTCGGGGGGCAGATCCTTTTGGTGGGGGTTGGGAGCAAGGGCGCCGATCCGCACAAGAAACTCGGTGATGAGCCCGGTGGTCACGCCGATCACGGCGGAAAGGGCGATGATGGTGAGCGTCCACGGGAGGCCGATGAGGGCAATGAGAATGAGAGTGGTGGAAAGGGAGTTCCAGGGGCTGGCGATGAGGAAGGCGAAGACCTGGCCGAGAGAGGCACCCCGTTCATAGAGTTTCATGCCCACCATCAGGATGCCGTGGTTGCAGAGGTCGAGGAGGAGTCCGGCCCCGCAGGCGCGGAGGATGCCGGAGAATCGTCCGCCCGGCCCGAGGATGGCGGTGATGAACTCGCGCGGGATCATCCCGATCAGGCCCATCGCGCCGACGCCGAAGAGGATGCCCCACCACATCCTGTTCGTCATTTCGAAGGCGCCGTGGGTGAAGTCACCAAGGCGGGAGCCGGCGAGGGAGCGGTGGAAGAACAACTGAGCAAGGTAGGCTCCAGCGACCACCACCAGACAGGTCCAGAAAAGCCAGTCGATCTTCCGCCCGGGGGCGCAGCAGGGGGACTGGTCCGGTGGTTCGGCCTCGGGTCTGGAGCAGCAGGATGACATGGTATGTGGTTCAGGAGGAACGGAGGGCAACGGGCAGGGCGGGCTTGAGGCATCGCAGGGCGGGGGGGAGCGTGCCGAGTGTTCCGAGGCCCACCCCGGTGGCGAGCCCGGCGAGAATGATGGCGGGAGTGAGTTCAACGGTGAAGGTGCCGAGCGAGAAGGGGATGCTGCGGCCATCCAGCAGAACCAGCGCCAGGGTGAAGGCGATCAGGGAGCCGCTGAGGGTGGCGAGGAGAGACTCCTGGACGAAGGAGAGAAGGAGGGCGCGCCGGGTGTAGCCGATGCATTGCAGGGTGGCCATCTCGCGGATGCGTGCGGCGAAGGCGGCGTAGAGGGTATTGAGTCCTCCAAAGAGGGCGCCCGCCCCGACGAGAGCGGTGGTGATCCAGATCATGGCCCGGATGGGAGCGTAAAAGACGCTTAGTTTTTCGTAGTAGAGGTCCTCCCGGATAGCAGAGAGTTCGAGATCGTTCCGCTGGAGGGTGAAGACGTGGACATCGTCGAATTCGGCGTCGTCGAGGCGAAGATAGATGGCGGAAAGCGTGTCGCGCTGGGTGAGGGTGGAAAGGTCGTTGCGGTCGAACCAGGCTTCCGATTCGAGGACGGTCCCGGAGGCCTCGAAGACGCCGGAGATCGTGAACGCAGTCCTGCCGAAGGAGAGGCGTTTGCCGGGGGCAAGATCGTGGGACGGAACCCCGAAGCGCCGGTGCAGGAGACGCCCCACCATCACCTCTCCGGGTCGTGGAAACGAGCCTTCAAGAAGACGCACGCGGTTGTGGACCAGGAGAGCCTTTTCGGTGACGCCACGGAGGAGGGAAGGCTGCTCCTGCCCCCCCGCGAGTTTGAGGGGTGCCATGTAGACAATCTCGCCGGAAGCAGCGGTGCTGCCGAGAGGACGAGCCAGGCCGGGGACGGCGGTGGCGGCGGCGGCTTCCGCATCGAGATGGACTTCAGAGCGTTCCACGCTTTCCTCGCTGCCCGCTCCCACCAGAATCACGTTCTTACTCGACCCGGAAGTCTGCAGCACCTCTTCCATGCCATGATTGAGGGCGATGGCCGCAATCACGAGGAGGACCACCAACGCGCTGCCGGCCACCGTCTGGAAGAGGCGGCCAGGGTCGCGGAAGAGATTCCGGATGGCGTAGGTGATGGGGAGCATGGGGAGAAGCCAGTCAGGGCTGGAGTTTCAGGGGTCAGGCAGTGTTGAGGGATTCGACGAGGGGTTGGCGGGAGGCGCGCCAGGCGGGGTAGAGAGAGGCGCCCAGGCCGAGGACAAATGCGACCAGGAGACCCTTGAGGAGGACAGCAGGGCTCGGAGTGATGGCGAGGGTGAGACCCTCATTGCCCAGGGTGTAGGATTGCCAATGCAGGAAGAGGAAGGCGGAGACTACTCCCAGGGCGCCACCCATGAGTCCGAGGAGCAGACCCTCGGTGGCGACAAGGCTGGCGATGCGGAACCGGGAAAACCCGAGGGCCTGCAGGACGGCGGTTTCCCTGACACGACCGCGCACGATGAGCAGGACGGCATTGGCAACCAGTCCCAGGACGGCGGCCACCGCTCCCAGTCCGAGCCAGTGGGTGAAGCCGATGAGTTCGATCATCTGCTTGGCGGTCTCGGCAAAGAAGGCCTTCTCCGGACGGGTGGCCGTGGGCTGTGAGTCGGTCTGGAAGGTGGCATCAATTTTCCGGGCCACCGGGTCGAGAAGATCGGCGGAATCGACCTTGACGTTGAATTGAGTGACGGTTCCCAGTCCCACGTTGGAGGCCTGCTGAAGGAAGGGCAGGTGGACATAGGCGACGTTGTTGTCCTGACTCTCTTCCGACTGGATGATGCCGGCGACGTGGACGTTGATGCCAACCGCCTCAAAACTGTCGCCGGTCCTGAGTCCGCGGCGTTGGGCGAAGGTCTGTCCCACGAGCGCAGCGTCCGAGCGTCTGGCCCAGTTCTCGAAGGAACCATCGACCATGCTCAGATCGGGGTTGTACCTGCGCAGGGTTTCGACGGGGACACCGCGGAAGGTGATGACATCGAGGCTGGCCCCGCAGTTGTTGACTGCGATCTGGATGGGAATGACTTCGCGCACGCCCTCGATCTTTTCGATGGTGGGGAGGTAGTATTCCGGGAGGCGGGAGGTTGCAGGACAGAAGCGGTTTTCCCGGTAGACGACCAGCGTGGTGTCGTCGGCCCCGGCCCTGGTGACCCGGGCCAGGGAATACTGCATGGTTTCCACCGCGGTGAACAGAAACATGCCGGCTGCCACCCCTGCCATGGTGAGGAAGGAACGCAGGCGGTGGCGGAAGATGTTCTTGAGAGCGAGGGAGAGCATGGGACCGGGATCCTGTTTATCTGTGTGTCGGTTCGGGAGTGACGAGTTGACCCTTCTCAAGGTGGAGGGTGCGGTCCGCCACCGCGGCGGCCCTGGGATCGTGAGTGACCATCACGATGGTCTTGCCGTGATCACGGGAAAGGGAACGGAGGAGGTCGAGCACGGAGCCCGCGGATTCTCCGTCCAGATCTCCCGTGGGTTCATCGGCCACGAGGAGTCCGGGATCGTGCACGATGGCCCGGGCGATGGCGACACGTTGTTCCTGGCCACCGGAGAGTTCGGCCGGCCGGTGGTGGGACCGGTCGGAGAGGCCCACGAGTTCGAGGGCGGTTTCCACCCGGGTCCGGCGCTGGGCGCGGCTGAGGGATTGCAGAAGCAGGGGAAGTTCGACGTTCTCGTAAGCGGAGAGGATCGGGACGAGGTGGTAGAGCTGGAAAATGTAGCCCACCTGCAGGGAACGCCACCTCGTGAGTTCGGCACGGGAAAGGGCCCCCAGGTCCTGTGCGTCGATGATGAGTTCCCCGCTGCTGGGAGTGTCAATGCCGGCGATGAGATTGAGCAGGGTGGTCTTCCCGGAACCGGATGGTCCCATGAGGGCGAGAAACTCGCCCCGGGAAACGTCGAGGCTCAGGTTCTCCAGGGGCGTGATGAGGTTGGAGCCCTTGCGGAAGGACTTGGTCAGATTGCGGATCTGGATGAGGGAGGTGGACACGCGAAAACGGGGGTGTTGATCGAGCTTGGCACTCAGGAGGGATTTGTGATTCTGACGCGCTGGTTTTCCTCCAGGTCCCCGAAGGGGGGCAGGATAACCTGATCGCCGGGGCGAAGGCCGTCGATGATGCGGAGGTGTTGCTCGCGCTTTTCGGAACCCACCTTGAGAGTCCGAAGCCGCGCGCGGCCGTCCTCGACGATCCAGGCCCGGGCCGAGCTCTGCGAACGATCGAAGAGGGCTTCCTCCGGCGCGAAGATGGCGAGGCGCGGTCCGCCACTGGAGGGGCCGGTTTCAGAATCGGCATTTCCACCCGGGTAGAACTCGGCGCGCACCAGCATCTGAGGACGCAGGCGGACGTCGGGCTCGTGAAGGCGGACCTTGGTCTGGAGAGTGTTGCGCTGCAGGTCGGCCTCGCCCACGATGCGGGTTACTTCTCCCTTGAACCTGACGTCGGGGAGGAGGTCGGTGGTGAGAATGACCGGCTGCCCGACCTGCAGAGAGGCGGCTTCCGTGAGGGGGACATCGATACGGGCCTGCAACTTCCCGGGTTCGTAGAGCTCAACGATGAGGGCGCTGGTGGGATCGTCGCTCTCCAGCATTCGTTTTTTTCCCGGTGCAGCGTGGAGATTGAGAACAATGCCATCGACGGGAGCCTTGATCACGGTCCGCTCAAGGGCGAGTTGTCTGCGGGCGAGTTCGGTCTGAGCGGCACTGATTCTTGCATTCACCGTGATCCGTTCGAGATCCACTTTGTTGATCTTGGCGAGCGCACCGGCGAGGTTTGCGGTAGCTTCGTCGATGACCGCCTTCTGGGCGTCAACCTTGAGCTGTGCCTGACGGACCTCCTGGGCGGATACGGATCCCGGCGGGAGCGAGGCCAGGCGGGTGGCTGTGTCGAGTAGTTCGGCGTGCAGGGCCTTTTCGGATTTGATCCGTTCCTGCACGGCGTGCATCTCGGCATTGAGAACCGGGAGCTGGGCGCAGTGGGCGACCTGGGTGGCGTCGAGAGTGGCAATGGCGTGGGTGGCTTCCTGAACGTCTAGTTTGGCGTCATCATCGATCAGGGTGGCGAGAACGTCGTTCTTCTTGACGCTTTGGCCCTCCAGGACCAGCACCTCCCTGATCACTCCGCTGACGAGGGTGGGGACATTGATGATGTAGGGGTCCGGTTCGACCCATCCGGAGGATTGGAAGAGGAGTTTGCCCTGGCCGGCTGGATCCGGAAGGGAGGAATCGGAACCCGGCACCTCGTTCTTTCCGGCAGCGATGCGGAGCGCAATGACGGGGGCGGTGCGCACTTCGGTGACGGGAAGGAGCCGTGAACCGAACATCAGCCCGAAGATCGCCATGAAGGCGAGGAGCAGGCCGATGGGAAGGAGAGCGGCGGGCAGCCGTCTCCCGCCGGAAGGAGGCGATTTTGGATTGGGATCCTGAAGGGAGGTGAGTTTCTCGAGAGTCATGGAATGGTCCTGTGGTTGGAGACTGGAGGAGACCGGGGTTCTATCGGTCAATGCGCGGGTGCAGTGCTGCCGGGAGCAGCAGTAGATCGGGGTCACGACAGCAGCACTGTCGGCCGCGCGGGTCTCAAAGTCTCAGGACCTGGATCTGCAGGAGGACCGGAAACGGTTCCAAGGGCGGAGAGCCACGGATGGAACCGTGGAGAGAAAGACGGGAAAGGTCCGGGCGCAGATCGTCCTGGAAACCGGCCCGGAGCACCGGAGGGGCTTCCTCACCGCGCTTGGCCCGGGAACTGTCGGCAGACCAGTTGAAGTCGCCGGGATTGAGGGAAATAACGATCACGCAGTCCCGGCAGGGTTCGCTCCTGGCAGCGGTCTCGGCCGGACAGCCACCGCACTCCTGAGCCTGGGCGGTCGGTTGATCCGGGCAGCAGGCACCATTGTTGAGAATGACCTGCTGGTCGCACGCGCAAAAGGCGAAGGCAGGAATCCGCAGCGCGATGAGAAGGATCATCGCGATGGCAAATCCGGAACCTGATACTCTGCGGAGCATGGCGGGAACCATACCACGGTTTGGAGAGGGGTCAATTCATACCCTGTCGTCCCCGTCAACCAGAGGAATTGAAGGTTCGTCACCTCTGATACGGGGTTCTTTCCAGGGCGTTGATGCGCCGGGCTTACAGACTTGCGGGGGGAGTCGGGCGACTGTTAGTCTTCATGATGGCCATCCCTTTCAGTCTCCTCCGACGCATCGACCTCGCGGGGTGCAGTCCGGGGACCCCGGCACCGGGTCCGTTGTGTAAAGTTTCGGGCCACCGGGGCAGATCGTCAGGAGAAGGTCTCTCGATTTCATTGGAGACAGCATCGCCGGGCCACTGCCCGAGGCTGGCTGGGAGTGGTGATACGGAGGGAAAGAGGTGATGCCCGGACCGATGACGGAGTTCCCCGCGGCAAGGTCAGCACCCTGTTGGGTGGTGGCCCTGCTCCTTTGCTCCTGTTCCGAGAAGGATGAGAGCGATCGCGTGGCCCGGGAGCCGGACGATCCGCCCAGGCTCATCAGTGAGGAGGGACGGAGTTACATATGGGATGCCGAGCATCGTTCCAATCTCCTGAAGGAGATTGGGTTTTCCCAGATTGCAGAAGCCTTGCAGTCACGGAACCGCCAGAAGTTGGTTGATATCCTTGCTCCCGGGTTCAAGGGACTGCATCCAGCTGCCGGAAAAGGCCAATCCTTCCAAGCTGGTATCCTTGCGGTGCGCGAAGAGGTTGGCAGCAGTCAATCGCGGCGTGTCGAGCGGGAGGGGATTACCGACTGGATCCTGGGAAGGTTGGCTGAACTCGATCAGAGCGGGCGCGCCGATCTCACGTTGCGGACTCATGTCATCACTCTCTCTCCGGAGGAGCGGGACACCCCCGGGGGACCCTGGTCCGGGACTGGAAAGATCGAGGTGTTCGCGGAGGGTCCGGCAGGATCACGGGGAGAGCTCACCCTCTTTTTTCAGTTCGGAGTCTCGGCCTTGAACGAGGAGCGGCTGGCGACCCCGGGGTGGCTTGTCTCCATGCATGTGACACGTGCGGTGCTTGGGCATGCCAGGGAGCCTCTCATGACCGAAGTGGCTGCCGGGCGCGGAATCAACAATGCTCTCTTCTGGGATAACTGGAAGGAGCCCCGTAACCGGAGGGTGATGAACACGGGCGGAGTTTACCTTTGTGATTTCAACAACGATGGGCGCCATGACCTCTTCGTGACCGATATGCGGGGTTCACGCTTTTTCGTTGGCCAGCCGCGGGGATTGTTTCGGGAAGGGACGCAGGCCCTGGGTATACGGGGCCACCTGGGAGGGGGCTTTGCGGCTTTTGTCGATCTGGATGGCGACGGCTGGGAGGATCTCATCCACGGCATTGCCCACCATCCGGATGGCTACCGCCTCTACCGTAATCTGAACGGTCGTTTTTTTCAGGACATCACGGAGCGCAGTAACCTGACCTCCTTTCTGATCGGGATGTCGCGGGAAGAATTCAAGACCAGCACCCGGGAGCAGGTTCTGGAAAAAACTCAGGTGAAACCCACCGGGATTTCGCTGGCAGATTACGACCTCGATGGAAAGGTCGACCTCTATGTCACCCGGGGAGCAGGAGGCGGGTTCAAGTCAGGATCCTGGATTGACGGCAAGGCAGGCAAGCTGGCCAACAACCAGTTGCTGCGCAATGTCGGGGGCTGGCAATTTGAGGATGCGACCAATGGGGCGCCCCTCGATGGCGGTCAGCGTTCGACCAGCAACGCAGTTTGGTTCCATGCAAACGATGACCTGAGGCCGGACCTTTATGTAATCGACGAGTTTGGAGATGGAATCCTGCTGCTCAATGGCCCGGATGGACAATTCCAGGGGAAGGAACTGAACGAGAAGCCAACCGATTTTGGTTCAATGGGGATGACGGCGGGGGACATCAACAACGATGGCTACTCCGATCTCTATATCGGGGAAATGTATTCCAAGGCCGGGCAGCGGGTCATGGGCAATATTCCCCCGGGCGAATATGACAGGCAGGTGGTCCGGAAACTCGAACGGCTGGTTGATGGGAGCCAGCTCTACCTCGGGCAGAAAGGAGAGCGGTTCTCCCCGGTTGGAACCGTGATGGGAGTAAACGCGGTTGGATGGGCCTGGGGACCGTGCCTGGCGGACTTCAACAATGACGGCTGGCTGGACCTCTACGCGACCGCAGGATTCATCAGCCAGGAACGGGGCAAACCCGATGGCTGAAGTTGTCTCTGGCAGGTTGTCGTGTCACAACCATTTAACCGCTCAGCTACTGCCAGTTGTCCTGGCGCTCCCGATCCTTCATTGGGAGAATTCTGGGTAGAGGATCCCTTCAGGATCAACTGGGAGAATAATCTGAGCAGCTATGAGAGGAACCGGGCTTTTCTCAGTATGGAAGGAGGGAGCTTCCTTGAGATCAGTCACCTGACCGGCGCAGACAGCGATGGAGATGCCCGGGCCTGTGTCGCCGCTGATCTTGAGGGAGATGGGCGGCAGGAACTGATTGTGCGCCAGACGGGAGGAGGTGCGGTCCTTATATTTGAGAACCGTTTTCCAGCAGGAAACTGGGTTGCCGTCCGGCTGCGCGGGACGACCAGCAACCGGCATGGAATTGGAGCCCGTCTGGTGGCGGAGGCAGGAGGTCGCCTGATCGTGCGACATCAATTCCCGGTGAATTCCTACCGCTCCCAGGCCAGTAACGCCATTCACTTTGGCCTGGGTTCGGCCAAGCAAGTGGATCGACTCACGATCCGCTGGCCTTCAGGGCAAATCCAGGTGCTCGAGAATCTCGAGACCCAAAAACTACATTACATTAGTGAAAGTTCATGAATTGCTGAGAACTGCATTAGTCACATTTTCTGTTGACCGGGTCCGAGAAATTGGTGGAATGAGCTATCCGTCACATCTGGGTAACAAGCCCAGAGGATACATCATGAAAACGCACAGACATTTCCTTCCCCTGGCACTTCTTGCCAGCACGGTCCTTCCGGGATCCTCGGCGCTCATCCATCGCTGGAGCTTCAACGAAGCTGCGGGTTCAGCTGCCGATGGGTCCGCCTTTGTGGATTCTGTCGGAGGAGCAACTGGATTCGTCCGGGGTGACGGCGCCAACTTCACCGGGACGGGACTTGACCTTCCCGGGGGGGACTCATTCAACGGGCGGGCAGCCTACGGCGACCTCCCCAATAACCTGCTCTCGGTCCATTCCACCGTGACTATTGAAGGTTGGGTCTCGGTTGACTCAAGTGGTGGTGGAGGCTGGACGCGGATTTTCGATATTGGCAGCACTCAGGGAGACCCGGCGGCTGGTGAGATCACAGGTCCCGGCAATACCAACGGCGGTGGCACGGACGGTCGCGATTATCTCATGCTGTCGGCTTCCCGTGGAGGGAACTACAACCAGCAACGGATTGAATGGCGTAATGAGGATCCGGGCGGCGGTGGGGTCACGACCCTGGACTCGAATTTGAATACCACCTTTGGTGAGATCTTTCACTTTGCCGTTTCGGTAGAAGGTGACGGAACCCAGAGCATCATCAATTACTGGCGCAATGGTGAGCACGTGACTGTTGACGGAGTTGCCCCCCGGACTCTGGGGGACATCAATGATGTCAACACCTGGCTTGGTCGCTCGACTTGGATCAATGATGGCACCCTCGACGGGACCTTCGAGGAGTTCCGCATCTGGGATAACGCGGCGGATCAGTCCTTTGTCGATGCGAGTATCGCACTGGGAGCGGATAGTGTGATCCCGGAGCCAGCCGTTTTCAGTCTGCTGGGTCTTACCGGTTTGGCATTTCTCCTCCGGAGGCGCCGCTCTCAGTAGAGAGAGGCAGCAGTTTTTCCTTTCAGCACCCGCCCGGATGTTCCGTGGCGGGTGTTGCCCTTTTTACAGCCATGATTGCCACCCTGCTGACAGGGTGGCAGGCTCCAGTCCACGAGAGCAATGAATCCGATTTCCCACCTGCTTGCTGGTGCAGCGATACCCCTGGTGCTCGTGGTGGCGGGTTGCGACAAACCGGCAGGGACATCTGCCGGCCGGGATCCTGACCGCGGGGGGGTGGTCCCGGCACCAGGGACCGTCGAATCCCGACCTCTCCCGGTCCGTGCGGTCCGGGCCGAGGGGGAGGCCCTCTTTGAGGCGCTCCCGGCCGGGCGGACGGGAATTGACTACGGCATGCATTGGGATGCCCCGGCCAGCGTCCTCAAGGAGTTCATCTTCCTCAATCCCTCCGGGGGGATCTGCGCGGGTGACTATGATGACGACGGGTTGCCGGATCTCTACATTACCAGTCCCTCGGGGGGCAACCGGCTCTACCGAAACACGGGAGGATTCAAGTTTGAAGATGTGACCAAGGCGGCTGGGGTTTCCGATCCGGGCTTCTGGGGAACCGGTGCGAGTTTCGTCGATATTGACGATGACGGAGATCTTGATCTCTACGCCTGTGGCTATACCCGGCCCAACAAGCTCTACATAAATGACGGCACGGGAAGGTTTGTCGACCGGGCCGCGGAGGTGGGCCTCGATTTCAATGGCGGGAGCATGATGATGAGCTTCACGGATATTGATAACGACGGCGATCTTGACGGCTACCTTGCGACCACGGCGGTGGCACCTCCACCGGGAACAGACTTCAGGGTGAAGTTTGTCCCCCGGGAGAGTGACGGAAAGGAAATCCCGGTGGTAATTCCCGAGCTGAGTGAGTACTGGGAAATCCTGATAAAGCCCGGGGACAAGGCGCAGCGTGTGGAGGCGGGGCAGCGTGATCGACTCTTCCGTAATGACGGCGGTCAGTTCGTTGATGTCTCCAGGGTGGCGGGGATCAAGGGTGCTTACTTCACGCTGTCCTCTACCTGGATTGACTATGATGCCGATGGAGATGCGGATCTCTATGTGTCCAACGATTTCACGGGACCTGACATGCTCTACCGTAACCGCGGAGATGGGACATTTGAGGATGTCGCGAGGGAAGCAGTGCCCCATACGCCCTGGTTCTCAATGGGAAGCGATGTCGGTGATCTCGACAATGACGGGTTGCTTGATCTCTTCGCTTCCGACATGTCGGCGAGCTCGCATTACCGGGAGAAGGTGATGATGGGGAACATGGACGACATGGGTTGGTTCCTTGAGTGGCCCGAGCCACGGCAGTACATGCGCAATGCGCTGCTCCTCAACTCAGGCACAGGACGGTTTCGGGAGGCCGCCTTCCTTGCCGGGCTGGCGAGCACGGACTGGACGTGGACGCCGCGTATTGAGGACTACGACCAGGATGGGCGCGCTGATATCTACGTGACCAACGGGGTAATGCGCGACAACATGAACAGCGACCTCTCCGATTATTCCAGGAAGAACCTGCAGCCGGGGACCCCCGAGTATGCCAGGTTCTGGCTTGAGAAACCGTTGCGGAAGGAAAAGAACATGGCCTTCCGGAACCTGGGAGATCTCAAGTTCAAATCAGCCGGTGCGGAGTGGGGGCTGGAACATCTTGGCGTGAGTTTCGGTGCTGCCAGTGCCGATTTTGATGGTGATGGAGATCCGGATCTGGCCGTCAGCAATGCGGGGGAACCGGTCACGCTCTATCGCAACCGGGTTGCCGACACTCATCGTGTGGTGATCAAATTGATGGGCCGGGCAAGCAACCGGGACGGGTTGGGAGCCACTATTACGGTGACAACCGCGATGGGTAAGCAGACCCGCTTCGTAACCGCCGCGCGGGGCTGGCTCTCGGCCAGTGATACCGCCGCCTGCTTCGGGTTGGGATCGGCGAGGACCATTGACAGGATCGAGATTCTCTGGCCCGGAGGGACGCGTCAGCTTCTCACGGATCTCGAGGCTGATCATTACCACTTGATTACCGAGCCGGTCGGGCAGCCAGATCCCCCGGCTGATTCGGTTCTTCCGGTCCTGTTTGAGCGGTCGGATCATCTTTCCACCGCGATCCACCGGGAGCAGCCTTTTGACGATTTTTCCCGGCAGCCGCTCTTGCCCAACAAACTCTCACAGCAGGGTCCCTGTGTGGCCTGGGGCGATCTCGATGGTGATGGGGATGAGGATTTCTTCCTCGGAGGATCCCGGGGATATCCAGGGCAGATTCACTTCAACGGGGGTGATGGCCGGTTCTCTGTCGGTGAAGTGGAGGCGCTTGCTGCTGATGCCGGGGCGGAGGACCTGGGAGCCCTGTTCTTTGACGCGGACGGCGACGGCGATCGGGACCTTTTCGTGGCGAGTGGTGGAGTGGAAGAGGCGGAGGGTCACGTCAGCTATCGTGACCGTCTCTATCTTAACGACGGTCGGGGAGGTCTTTCTCCCGCGGGGAAGGGAGCGCTTCCCGATTTTCGCACCAGTTCCGGGCCGGTGGCGGCGGGAGACTTTGACCGGGACGGTGACCTTGATCTCTTCGTTGGAGGGCGGGTGGTGCCGGGGAGCTTTCCCCTCGCTCCACCGAGTCACCTGCTCATCAACACGGACGGAATATTCGTGCCGGCCGGCCCGGAGCAGTTCCCCGGGGCGGACAAGGTCGGGATGGTGACCGGGGCCCTCTGGTCGGATGTTGACGATGATGGCTGGAGTGACCTTCTGCTTACTGTTGAGTGGGGACCGGTGCGCTATTTTCGGAACGAAGAGGGAGCCCTCGTCGATCGAACCGCGGAGTCCCAGCTCGCTGACCGGCTTGGTTGGTGGAACGGGATTGCAGGCGGAGACATCGATGGTGATGGCGATCTCGACTACCTTGTGACCAACAACGGCCTGAACTCAAAATACAAGGCGAGCCCGGAATCCCCTGAGTTGATCTACTACGGCGATCTCGACGGAAGTGGGAAGTCCCACCTCGTGGAGGCCAAGTATGATACGGAAGGCCGCCTTCTTCCCCGGCGGGGTTTCAGTTGTTCGCGCGACGCGATGCCCTTTCTTGATGCGAAACTAGAGACCTTCCACAACTTTGCCAGTGCGGTTCTGGATGACATCTATAGTGATCTCCGGCTGTCAAAGTCCCTGCGACGGGAGGCAAATGTCCTTGAGAGTGGAATCCTGGTCAACGACGGCAGTGCCGTCTTCACGTGGCGTTCCCTGCCGCGTATCGCACAGATTGCACCGTCCTACGGTGTGGTGCTGGAGGACCTCGATGGAGACGGAGACCTTGACGCCGTCCTGGCACAGAATTCCTTCAGCCCCCAACGTGAGACCGGGCGGATGGACGGCGGTCTGGGCCAGGTCCTGCTCAATGACGGAGGGGGGCAGTTTACTCCTGTTGCACCTGTTGCCAGTGGAGTCGAGGTTCCCGGGGCCGGGAAGAGCCTTTCGGTGGTGGATCTCAATACGGACGGGCGTCTGGATCTGGTCTTCGGAATCAATGAGGAGCCCGTGATGACCTTCCTCCGTCGTGGCGGTAAGCTGCCGCTGAGGGTGCGCCTGGTGGGAACCAAGGGCAACCCGCAAGCGGTTGGTGCAAGGGTCCGGCTGGGCCATCAATTGCGGGAGCAACAGGTTGGGGGGGGATATTCCACCCGCTCGGGAGGCCTCCTGTGCTTCGCGCGGCCCGGAAGGGATATGGAGCTTTCGATCCGCTGGCCGGACGGGAGCGAGTCGACTCACCAAGTCAGGGCAGATACGGACAACATTGTGACGATAGCCCAATCACGGTGATCTCATCATGCCGGGAAGGATTTGTGCTGGTGCCAGCAGCAGAATCCGCAGGGGTTGTCGTGGTGGAAGGGGAGGTGTGCGGGGACCCGGCCCAGGGGAGGAGGAGAGTCGGAGTCCTGACGGTGGTGGGTGTGTCCCGATGGCCAGGGGTGGCGGAACCGGGAGGGTGACCCTGCCTGATTGTGATCCCACTCGCCGGGGGCGGCATTGCTTTCTGCGACTGTGCAGCGAACTCACGCCAAACGGAATGTCGGTCTGGATGCCGTATTAAGTCTTGTCCGCAGGATTATATTTTTGTATTTCTAGAAATATGGAAATAAATCAAGCGGTGCAGGCACTGACCGCCCTTGCGCATCCGTCCCGGCTGGAGGTCTTCCGTTTGCTGGTGTCCCTGGGGCGGCTCTGTGCGGGGGAGCTGGCGGAGCGGCTGGAACTACCCAAGCCGACGCTCTCGTTCCATCTCAAGGAGCTCAGCCGGTCGGGTTTGATCGAGGCGGAGCGGGAGGGCCGGGTGATATTCTATGGAGTGCGCGTTTCCGGCTTTCGCGAACTGATGGATTTCCTGACGGAGGATTGCTGCCAGGGACGCCCGGAACTTTGTCTTTCGAATTCGAGGCGTCCCGGCAAGGCCGAGTCCTGTTGCTGAAGCAAACATGAACACGGAGCAACGATGAGCATCCGGGTGGGAATCAACGGCTTCGGGCGGATGGGTCGCCTGGGTTTCAGGGTAGGCTGGGACGACGAGGACCTCGAAATTGTCCATGTCAACGAACTCAAGGGCGGCTGCAAGTTGGCGGCGCACCTTCTGGAGTATGATACGGTACACGGACGCTGGGATCGTGGCATCCAGGCGGAGGAGGATCGGTTCGTGGTGGAGGGGAAGGAAGTCAGCTTCAGCGAGAAGCCGACCCCGGGCGAAGTGGACTGGGCGGGCATGGGGATTGACCTGGTGGTGGAAAGTTCAGGAGCCTTTCGCAGCAGGGAGGTGCTGCAGCCATATTTCGATGGTGGCGTGCGCAAGGTGGTGGTGGCAGCCCCGGTCAAGGAGGCGCTCAATATTGTGATGGGCTGCAACGACCGGCTCTACGATCCGGCCCGGCACGACCTGGTGACCGCGGCCTCGTGCACGACAAACTGCCTTGCTCCCGTGGTGAAGGTGATCCAGGAGAAGATTGGAATCGTGCACGGCCTGATCACCACCCTGCACGATGTGACCAACACCCAGGTGGTGGTGGATGCACCCCACAAGGATTTCCGGCGGGCGCGCTCGGCGCTCAATTCCCTCATCCCCACCACCACGGGATCGGCCACCGCGATCACGATGATCTATCCCGAACTGGAAGGGAAACTGAACGGTCTGGCGGTGCGCCTGCCGCTCCTCAATGCCAGCCTGACGGACTGCGTTTTCGAACTCGCACGGGAGACCAGTGCACCGGAAGTGAACGGTTTCCTGAGGGAGGCTTCCGAGGGGGAACTGAAGGGAATTCTCGGGTTTGAAGAGAAGCCCCTGGTCTCCGCGGATTTCGTCAATGATGTCCGTTCCGGAATTGTGGATGGACCGGCCACCATGGTGAACGATGGAACCCAATTGAAGGTGCTGGTGTGGTATGACAACGAGCTTGGCTATGCGTGCCGCCTCATGGAGCTGGCGGCCAGGGTGGCGCGTTCCTTGTCGTAGCGTGGGATCAGCACATTTCGAACACGCTACGGGAGGATGGATATACGCAATTACACGATTGTCACGGCGTCCTATTGGGGATTCACCCTGACCGATGGCGCGTTGCGCATGCTGGTCCTGCTGCACTTTCATGCCCTGGGTTACTCGCCGGTCCAGTTGGCCTTCCTGTTCCTGCTTTATGAATTCTGTGGACTGGTGACCAATCTCCTGGGCGGCTGGATCGGGTCGAGGGTGGGGTTGAAGGTGACTCTCTTTGCCGGGTTGGGTGCGCAGATCGTGGCCCTGGTGGCCCTTTCGCTGGTGCAGGAGCACTGGGTGGTGCTTTTTTCGGTGGGCTACGTGATGGCGGCCCAGGCGCTTTCCGGGGTGGCGAAGGACTTGACCAAGATGAGCGCGAAGAGTGCGGTCAAGTTACTTGTTCCCGAGGGAGAAGGAGAGGCAACAGCGGGACGGGCCCTCTTCAAGTGGGTGGCCATTCTGACCGGATCGAAGAACGCCCTGAAAGGGGTGGGCTTCCTCGCCGGAGGCGTTCTCCTGGAGTGGCTTGGGTTCGTGATGGCCCTCTGGGTGATGGCGGGTGGCCTCCTCCTGTTGCTGGTGGGAGGGATGGTGAGTCTGCGGCAGGATCTGGGCAGATCGAAAGAGAAGGTGAAGTTCACCCATTTGTTTTCCAAGAGCCGGGAAATCAACCTCCTCTCCCTGGCACGATTCTTTCTCTTCGGTTCGCGTGATATCTGGTTTGTGGTGGGGCTGCCGGTCTTCCTCAAGGAGAGGCTGGGATGGAGTTTTGCCGCGGTGGGCGGGTTCATGGCGGCGTGGGTCATCGGCTACGGGTTGATCCAGGCGGCTACCCCGGGCTTGCTGAAGCGTGGCGGGGAGCGGGCCGCCCTGGGGTGGGTGGGGATGCTGGCCCTGGTGACGGGAGCCCTGGCCCTGGCCGTGCAGTTGGACTTTCAGGTGGTGGTGATGGTGCTGGCTGGTCTCGCGGTGTTTGGAGTCGTCTTCGCGGTGAACTCGGCAGTGCACTCCCACCTGATCCTGGCCTATACGGATTCCGACAAGGTGGCCCTCAATGTGGGGTTCTACTACATGGCCAATGCCGGGGGGCGCCTGGTGGGAACGCTGCTTTCCGGTTTGCTCTACCTGTGGGCGGGATTGTCGGGTTGTCTGTGGGCGAGTGCCGGGTTTGTGTGCGCGGCGGTGGTCCTGACTGCGCGCCTGCCGCGGGAAAGGGAGAGTTAGCGGGACCATCCCCGCGACCTTCCAACCCCGGCTGGGGACCGGAAAAGAAAAAGGCGGTGAAGCCGGGGGGCTCCACCGCCTCAGGGTGAGAGTTGAACTTGGGCGGGTGCCCTAGTTGGCACTCACGCTGACGTTGTCAATGGTGAGACCGCTGAAGGCGTCTGCGCTACCGTCACTGACGAAGTTGAACTCGATGATGACGGTTTCCCCGATGGCTGCGGCGTCGACCGGAATCTCGATTGTTTCAAAGTCGGAGTCGAAGGCGGTCATGTCGAGGGCAACGGATGCCCCGAGCGGCACCTGGTCGGCGGCGCGTAGGAAGCGCACCTCGGCAGTGTCGCCGAATCCATCCGCATCCCGGAAGGCCTCAAAGCTCAGGACCGCTCCGGGCACACCAGTCAGGTCAATGGCAGGTGAGCGAAGGGAAATGTCGGAGTCGGTTCCGTAATCGCCCAGGTTGGTGCACCAGGCGGTGGCGGAATCCTCCGCCCCAGCGAGGGGACCGGTGGAACCGACCGGGGCGCCCAACTCCCACTGGGTGTTGCCACCGGGATCATTGACCAGGGCGGTCCAGTCTCCGGCTCCCGACTCGAAGTCGTCGGAGAAGAGGGCCGGAACCGGCCCGGCCAGGAGACGGTAGATACGCAGCGGATCGCCCGGATTCGGGATGCTGTGTGTGTTGGACGGCACGGTGGCGCCCAGGTCCTGCAGTCCGGCCACGGGGGTCCAGGTCTCGGGTGGGCCGTCCGCTGCCGGATCGGTGGAGCTCACCACGGTGTAGACTTCGGAAGCGAAGCTGTTCCACTCAAAGTCCAGATTGGCTCCGTTATCATCACTGGAGACCACGAAGTTGTGGACGTCAGTGGTGGTGGTGGAGACGGACATGTTGTCGATCAGGACGGTTTCGTGCGCTCCTCCTGTCCGGGCGTTGATGGCCCAGATGTAGGAGTCGTCGGCGGTGAAGTCCGGAATGGACAGGTCCACGATTTCAACCGGGTTGACCAAGCCGGTGATGTTGGCGCTGAGGGTCCCGGCATTGCCGTCCCAGGCGATCGTCACGGTCCCGGTTCGCGTTTCTCCGGCGATAATGGGCAGACCGGGGATGAAGGTCAGATCCGGGTGGGCGGTGGTGTTGGTGGCCACATTGACGCCCGCTTCTCCTCCTCCGTTGTCCCAGGTGTCGACCTCCACGGAGAGCCACGGGATGGCAGTGCTCCAGGCTTCCTCACCCGCGCCGTTGGCATCGTCAGTGGCGGCCCCGGTGGGGTTGGTGAGGGGAGGGATGGCCCCGTAGGAAATGGCAAAGCCATCGGCCGGGTTCTGACCGGGACTGTCGATGATGGTGTAGTCGAAGGTCATGGTCCAGGCGTCCGCGGAACCGTTGAGGGCCGGCATCCGGAATGACGAGTAAGTGGTTCCAATCCCATCCTGGGACAGGCGGAGCTGGTTATCCTGGATGGAGGCCGGACCGTTGTTGCTTCCGATCTGGCTACCATCGCACAGGTCGGTGGTGCCGTTGGGGAAGCCGTCGAAGTTCTGCAGGTAGGAGGTGGAATGGGCTCCCGGGCCGTCCGCGCCGTTGGGATCCCGATCCCCGCCCAGGGCAACTTCCACGCCGTCAGGGCAGCCGTCGCTGTCGGAATCGGTATCAAGAGGATCCGTACCGGTGTCGTTGGCATCGACGAAAGTGCCGCTGTTGCTCTCCGCGCTGTCGCTCAGGCCGTCTCCATCGGTGTCGGCATTGCGAGGATCGGTGCCAGTGTCGTTGGAGTCCACAAAGGTGCCGCTCCCGCTTTCCACGTTGTCCAGCAGGCCATCGCCATCGCTGTCGGTGTCGGTGGGATTGGTCCCTCCACTGTATTCCTCCAGGTCGCTGAGCCCGTCGCCATCGAAGTCGCCGGGTCCGAGCTGGGTCAGGTCCCCGGGGAAGTAATTCTCCTCGTAGCCGTCGGGGATGCTGTCGCCGTCGCTGTCGATTTCGGGATCGAAGCTGTCGAGGTAGACACCCCAGCTCTGGCCATCGCCGTCGGTGTCAAAGGCCGCGGGAGCCCCGCTGCTTACTCCGAAGGTGCTGGCATAACCGATGCCGCCGAAGTCGCCGGTATTGGTCGAGGAATCGTTGTAGTAGCCGAAGCCGATGTCGGCCGCGGACTGGGCGCCTCCGCCGTCCTCGGTGAACCAGACGTGGACGTCGAACCAGCCCCCGCCGCCGAAGTCGAAGTTGGCGAAGCTACGGACGTTCCAGTTCACATCGGTGTGCTGGATCGCTGCTCCGCTGGCCTCGAGGTTGGTGGAACCGCTAATCGGGGTGGTCACGATCTTGACGCGGTCGTCGAAGTTCTCGGTGAAGGCAAACACGCCGTCCTGGTCATAGAACTGGAAGATGAAGGCGAGGTCGTAGTTGTCCCCGGTGAGGTCAACGCCCCCACTCCCTGGTTCCTGGTCCACATTGATCGCCTCGAGGAGGAAAGAGTCCGGGTCGTCCGGTTCTCCGAAGGGGGCGGCCTGGTCAATGTTCTCTGGCAGGGCCCCGGTGAAATCCGCTCCGGGGAGGTTGTCCGTGCGGCGGTAGAGGACCCTTTCCGATCTGTGGTTGGCTGTGCTTATGTCCGGATGGGAGGCAGGGTCATTGGGATCGAATCCGGCAGCAACCTCGGTCCCGTCTCCGATCGAATCGTCGTCACTGTCGAAATCGAGGGGGTCGGTTCCGGTGTCGTTGGCGTCGACAAGGGCGCCGGTGTTGGTCTCCACCCCGTCGAGCAGGCCGTCTCCGTCGCTGTCGGGATTGGCGGGATCGGTGCCGGCAGCCTTTTCCTGGCCGTCGTTGGATCCGTCATTGTCGGCGTCGGCTTCGGTGGGATCGGTCCCGTCGATGTATTCGTCGGGATCGTTCACTCCGTCACCATCGAAGTCGCCGGGTCCGAGCTGGCTCAGGTCCCCGGGGAAGTAATTCTCCTCGTAGCCGTCGGGGATGCTGTCTCCGTCGCTGTCGAGATTGGGATCGAAGCCGGCGAGATAGACCCCCCAGCTCTGGCCGTTGCCGTCGGTATCAAAGACCGCGGGGGCCCCGCTGCTGATTCCGAAGGTGCTGGCATAGCCGATGCCGCCGAAGTCGGCGGTGTTGGAAGAAGTGCCATTGAAGTAGCCAAATCCGATGTCAGCGGCGGACTGGGCGCCGCCCCCGTCCTCGGTGAGCCAGATATCAACGTTGAACCAGCCGCCGCCGCCCTCGGCAGAAAAGTCGAAGTTGGCGTAGGTGCGGATGTCCCAGCCCAGATCGCTGTGCTGGAGGGGTGCCCCGGTGGCGGTCAGGTTGTCAGAGCCGCTGATCGGAGTAGCCACGATCTTGACGCGGTCGTCGTAGTTTTCGGTGAAGGAGAAGACGCCGTCCTGGTCATAGAACTGGAAGATGAAGGCGAGGTCGTGGTTGTCCCCGGTGAGATCGATCCCGCCGTTTCCGGGTTCCAGGTCTACATCGAGGGCGGCAATGAGACTGGAATTGGGATCGTCCAGTTCGCCGAAGGGCTCGTTCTGGTCGGCGTTCTCCGGCAGGGCCCCGGTGAAATCGTCACCGGCGACATCGAGACCGTCGGTGCGGCGGTAGAGAAGGGTTTCGGGCTGGTGCAGGCTTGGGGCCTGAACGCCCGTGGTGATTACCAGGTTGTCGATAAAGAGATCCTCATTGGCGCCACCGACGCGGGCCGAGAAGCCAAAGTTGAAGTTGTCGTCCCCGACGGCTCCCTGAAGATCGATGTCAACGAAGTCGGCATTGGTTTCAAGGCCGGTGGTGACAAAGGACACTGTTCCCGCGGTGGCATCGTAGCTTGCGGTCATGGTCCCGCTCACCCGCTGGCCGTCGTTGAGAATGATACCGTTGGTGAAGGCACCAAGCTGATTCTGGATGTCGGCGCCATTCAAGACTCCGGAAATGTTGACACCCTGTTCGGCGTCAAAGTTCATCCAGGTGTCGACCTCGAAGGAGATGTTGTTCGTCGCAAACCCAGCCATGCCTTCCTCTGCACTTCCCTGCGCGCCGAGGGCGAAGTCACCGTAGTTGAAGGAGAAACCGTCGGCTGGATCGTTGGCGCCAACGCTGTCAAACATCTCGTAATCCCAGGTGGCGGTCCACCCCTGCGAAGAGTCAGCCAGGGGGGGGATGTGGAAGCTGGAGAAGCCGAGTCCCTGGTTGTCGATGGTGAGCTGCAGGCGACCACCTTGAACGCTCACTGCCGGGCCGGTGATCACCGTTCCATCGCCAAGGTCAGTGGTGCCGTCGGCGAAGGCATCAAAGTCCTGTTCATAAGTCGCGGCAACGGCCAAGCCGCCACTCAGGAGGGAAAAAGCGGCCATCAAGCCTGCCAGGGGAGGGAATATCCGAGTGGGTGTCTTCATCGGGATGTGGGTGGGTTTTGGTCGGAGTTTTTTTGCTGCTGGGATTCCCAGTGGGGGAATACGAACCAGCGAACGTCAGGGATTATCGGGAGGGTGTATGAGGTGACTCAAAAGGGTTCAATGGAATTGAATATTGGATCGTTTGATATTCCGGCTGATGGGAATGTCAGCCTGAGCGGATGACATCCGCAGGTGGGATCATCTCTCCGGCGTGAAGCAGTGAAGTCGGTAGCAATTCCCGTCCCAGTCCCGCGCCGGGAAACAAAAAGGTGGTGGAGCCCTGTCGACTCCACCGCCATTCCGACCGCAAGGGCCGATGGTCACAGACGTTCGCTCAACTGCTGGAGGGCCTGCCGACTGCGCGGGTCGATCCCCTCGGCCTGGAGCCCGCGGGTGATGATGTCCCGGGCGGCGGCGACATTGCGGAGGGCGAGGTAGACCCTGGCCAGGTTGGTGTAGGCGATGCCATCGTCGGGGCGCAGTTCGATGAGGCGCTTGAGGTGAATCTCGGCCTTGGCGAACTCACGACCACGCATGTAGCCCATGGAGAGGTAATTGTGGGCGTCCGGGGAATCGGGCTCGAGGACCCAGTATTCGAGGAAGAGGATCATGGCCTCCGCAGTCCGCTGCTCCTTCATGAGTTGCTTGCCGAGATTGAAGCGGGGAGCCGAGAAAGCCTCCTCGAGGTCAGAGGCCTCCCGCCACAGGCGCTTGGCCTCGGCCATGTTACCATCCTTCAGGCAGATGGCGGCGAGGGTGTTACGGGACTTGGCGTCCCTGCGATCACGCTTCACCACCTGCTCGAAGAGCGACTTGGCCTCGGCAAACTTTTTCTGCAGGAAGTAACTCTGCCCCAGGGTGGCCATGATCTCATTGATCTGGTCCCTGATCGACTCGTTCTCGATGCTTGCGATGAAGACGCGCTCGGCCTCGTCGGGCATCTGGTTTTCGATGTAAGTCTTTATGAGGACCGAGGGCCGCAGCCCCATGGGCGGTTCGAACCGGCTACCCTCGAAGGGGCGGATCCGGGAGAGGAGTTCTTCGTCGGGGATGGCGAGAGCCTTGAGGTGTTCCGCGACCTCTTCGAGATCGATTGCACCCCGGTAGATCGCAGCCATGCGCCCATCCTTGTCGAGGAGAAAGGAGGTGGGGACACTCAGATGGTAGGGACGGTAGAAGAGGTGACGGTGAAGCACCAGCATGCGTTCGACTACTTCCCCGGCGGTGAAGCCGACGGTGAAGGGGAAGCCGGTCTTGGAGATGATGCGGGCGGCATCATCGGGATCCTCGTCCTCAGCCGGCTCGGCCGTGGTGGCCAGGATCTCAATGCCGAGGCTGCGAACCTTGTCGGCCTTCCCGGTGAACATGGACAGTTCCTCGAAACACATGGCGCAGGACGGGTGCCAGAGAAGAAGGAGGGTGGGTTTGCCGGAAGTGGCTCCGATCATGGTCTTGCCGGTGGCAAGATCACGGTAGTGGAGTTTGGGGAAGAGTTGACGGGTAGGGAGCAGGATGCTGTTGCTGCTCTCCGGCCCTTTAATCCGTTCCTCCGGCTTCACGACCGCATTCTCGGGAGTCACGAACCTGGCCCCCCGGGGTTGCAGGATTCTGGCCTGGCCGGAGCCCTCCACCAGGAGGTGGAACTTGTTGATCTCCACTCCTGAGAACTTCTCGGTGGCATGAGTCGGTCCCGGCCAGCGCACGGTCACGGAGGAAATGGTGGCGTTCTTTCCAAGGCCGAAGTGCAGGCGCTTGGAGGACTGGCTCTGGAACCCCTCCCCCAGACGCACGGTACGGGTGAGGGGCACCTGTTCCTCCCCTTTGAGAAGGATCGTGACTCGCGCTCCCGCGGCGTCGCGATTCGCCCTGGCCCCCTGCAGGTTGAGAGCAATGAAATCTCCCACCCGGGAACCCCAGCGATTTTCAAAGACCTGCACGGTGGGGGCGGTGCGATTGCTGACCCACACATCGAGGTCACCGTCGGCATCCCAGTCCGTGAAGCTGATGCCGCGTCCATCCCCGTCCTGGTCGATCCCCGAGATGGGAGAGACGTCGGAGAAGCGCCGGTGGTTGTTGCCGGTATTGAGAAACATGACGTTGCGCTCCCGGCCGCTGAGGGAACGTCCTTCCCGGAGGTAGATCTCAAGCTGCTCGCGCGATTGGCTTTTTGTCCCTGATTCCGGCAGAACCTGCCGCCAGTAGAAACTTCACAAGTCGTCGACCACCGGGCCGGTGATGAAGCCGTTCATGGCCATCATGTCGAGACCGCCACTGTTGTCTAAATCGCCGAAAAGCGTTCCCCAGGTCCACTGGGTGTTGATCACGCCGGCCTGGGCGCTGCGTTCCTGGAAGAGTTTTCCACCCTGGTTGACGAGGAGGGTGTTGCCCCGGGCGAGGTAGGCGATGCGCTTGGCATCCAGTCCCTCGGTGAGATCCTCTTCAAACTTGGGCTGGGTGGTCACCCGGGTCCCGGCGGCGGAGAACATGTTCCCGATACAGGCGTCCATCAGGCCATCCCGGTTGATGTCGCCCCAGGTAATCGACATCCCGGTGGAGGGATCGTCGGCGCCCACGTCCGGCGCAATCTGGGTGAACTTGCCCTTGTCGTTGCGGTAGAGGCAATTCGGACCGAAGTCGTTGGCTACGTAGAGATCGACATCGCCATCGTTATCGAAGTCCTCCCAGGAGGCGGCCAGGCTCATGCGGGTGGCTTCCACCTGCATGCCAGTGGCCTCCGTCTGGTCAGTGAAACTCAGCTTTCCCTCATTGCGGTAGAGCCGGTTCATCCCGCCGTCGATACCGTTGTAAATGGAGTCCGAGAGGGAAACCGTCTCGGTCTCTGAATCGTTGAGATAGTTGCAGACGTAGAGGTCGAGGAGCCCGTCGCCATCATAGTCTGCAGCCGCGAGGGAGGAGGTGTCGCCCTGCGGGAATTTCAGGATGCGCTTGTAGTTCAGGCCGGTCCCATCGGTGTTCTCGTGAATGGCGAGGAGCTTGCGGGTGGCCACCACCAGGTCCTGGTCACCATCGTTGTCGAAGTCGGCGAAGAGAGAGACAGTGCTGTGATCCAGCCAGTCGAGCCCTGACCGGGCCGCCACTTCCCGGTGGCTCCCGTCGGGCTGGGAGAGGAAGAACAGGTTGGGGACATCCCGGATCTGGGGGGCGAACACATCTTCAATTCCGTCGCCGTTGGCGTCGCCTACCGCGATCCCGATGAGGGAACGTCCACTCTCGAATAATCCCCGGACGGAGAGTTCGTTGGCACCCCAGTGGATGAAGTCACCCCGCGGGAGGCGGTCGAGAAGATCACCGGTGCGGTCCCGGAAGAGCGCATGGGTGTCCTCGGTGGTGGCAATCTCCGGAGAAGCCGGCAGCTCGATCTCCTCGAAGTCGCTCGAGCGGACCGTCTTGATCAGGTAGGTGGAGGTGGCAGGGGAGTAGACCCACTCGATGCCCCAGGTGGCGTTCTGGACCCGTTCCCCGGACGGGCTGGAGGCCTTGGCCTTGTAGAGCACGGTGCTGGAGGGGCTCTCTCCACCCTCTGCGGGGGGACGGACGCGGAATTGCTTGAAGCGGACCGAGACATCGGCTCCTTCGCGGTGGAGAGAGGCAGCGAGGGCCTTCAGCTGATCCGCGAGGGGGTCGGCAGGGGAGGGGGCAGGGGAGGGGGCACGCAGGATATTCATGCCGTGGCGCTGGAATACAGGCACCAGATTGGTGGGTCGCAGGATCGTGGAGGCCGCATCCGGGCTGAGAATCCCGGGGGGCTCGTCCAACGACAGGGATTCTGCCAGCAACTTGAGCTGGGAGGTGGTCTCCCCATGGAAGGCCTCGCTCTCCCAGCCATCGTTGCTGGGATCGAGCTCTTTTTCGCGCTGGGCGAGCTCCTGTCGCTCCCGGTCGCTCTGGACCTTGAAGGAAAAGGGCGCATTTCCTGCCGCGGCAGGTGAACCCGCCTCCTCCGGTGGGGGTTTCTCAGCAGAATCGTCCGAACAGCCCATCATGGTAAGGAGGAGGGCAGAACCTGCGGTTCGGATGGCACGCCGGAGCTGCTCGTTCCGGATGCCCTTTCCTCTTGCTTGCGCCATGGGGGAACGATCTCGGACAAGCGAGGGCTTGGCAATGTGAAAAAGTTCGTATGAGGCCTGTTTCTGAGGGGAAAACCCGGGTGGGTGCAGTGGTAATCAATGGCCGCGGAGCCTTATCCACGTCCCCTGGGCCACAGTCCCGGAGGCGGGGATTTCAGTCCTCTTGATTTGATGGATAATCTACTAATCCCAAGTGATATGCGTTGTTCCCAAAAAGAATGAAATTTCCGCCATTTAGTTCTTGGCCAACCCATTGGGAGAGTGTGGAATCGCAGAGCTGAAAGGCCACAACGCCTTTTATTTCGTATAAAATCACTACTCAAAAAATAGAAATGAAACTGAAAGCCCTGCTTCCCCTCGTTCCTCTTTCTCTGGCATCTGCTCTTGCTGCTGGAATCTGGACGCCTAATCAAGCGCTCTACCTTCGGACCACTGGTCTCAATGTCGGTGGTGACGACTTCACTGGCGAGACGCCCTCTAACGACCTCGCTGTGATTGCTACTGGAGTATCTTCGGTAGCTGCAGGTGGTGTTGGTGGTGTCCTGACCGACGCCGGTGTCGACGTCGACCGCGAGCCTGGTTCTGGTGTCTTCGACTTGAGCGGCGACAACCATGACATCGTTGTCACTTTCCAATTTTACGATGCCGATGGAGCGTTCTCCTTCACTGAGAACTATGATGACCGCGTTCAGGTCAACATCACTCCGATCACGAGCAACACTGACCTCACCGCAACCGGCGCTGCCGGGGCTACCCACCAGAACACGGGCTGGAACGCGCGCACCAACGCTGTCTACGCCTTCGGTGCAGGTGGCTGGTTCAACGCCCATGTCGTCTTCACGGAAGACGGTGGTGGCGCCCAGTCCGCAGCTGACATCGGTTTCGGATACAGTGCCGCCGGAAGCAATGGCGGTCCTGGTGACTTCGGTGGCATCGGTTACGTTCCTGCTTTCGGTGCCAGTGCTGGCCAAGCGGTCTTCGACACCGATGGCAATGGCAACGACTGGGGATCGCTCCTCGTTCCGGAGCCGAGCTCCCTGCTTCTGAGCCTTGGAGGACTCTTCGTTCTCTTCCGGCGCCGTCGCTAATCGAGTAGATCTAAGAAATAATTTCAGCAGCAAGGCCGGTGAGTTCGCTCACCGGCCTTCTTCTTGGGTAGCGAACGGCATGTGCTGGAGGGAAGGGAGAGCAGCAGTCTCCGTGGGTCCGAGGATCGAAGGTTTGGGATATTACCCGGAGCCTGACCGTTGGATTTCCCTCTCAATGACCTCACGCGCCTTGACCCAGAGCCTGTGGTCCGCTCCTGCCAGCGAAAGGCTCTCCACTTCCTGCAGGGGCATCCACCGGATGGCAGCATGATCCAGGGCCTGCGGTTCCGGGGATGACGGGACGAGGCGACAGGGGAAGGCCTGCAGGCGCAGGGAGAGAGCGGGGTAGTGGTGTTCAATGGCGGGGAGCGCCTCTCCGACCTCGACCGTGCAATCGAGTTCCTCGCGGATCTCCCGCTGCAGGGCGGCGGCCGCTTCCTCACCCTCTTCCACCTTGCCGCCGGGGAATTCCCAGTGTCCGGCCAGATGCTGTCCGGGAGCCCGTTGGCAGAGCAGGATCTGGTGGTCACGAAGGATGATGGCACAGACGACCTCAAGCACGGGGGATCCATAGCACGGGAATGGAACAACCACCATCCCTGCCGGGTGCCGCCCGGGGGGCTGGAAAGATGAACGTTGCTCCAGGGCGGGGTGGACCTAGAGTCGGTGATTCTCTTCTCTCCTTTCGCTCAAGCCATGCGGATCAAGGCCTCTCTGGCGCTCTTCCCTGCCCTGTCCCTCACTGTCGGGATGGTGCACAGCGCGCCCAAGCGCCTCGAACTGGGTTTTCCCCAGCTGGCGGAACGCGTGCAGGTGGTCCTTCCCGGGAACTACAGTCCGGACCGCAAATGGCCTGCGATCTTCTACTATCACGGGACAGGGGGTCGACCCACCACCGAGCTGATCCAGGCTCACACGCAGGACCAGGACTGGATCGTGGTGGGCATGACCTACACGCAGGAAGGCAACCTGCCGGCCACTGCGGAATACATCGAGAAGGAGTCCCTCATTTTTTCCTCTACCCGGCGGCATCTTGCGGCCAAGTGGAACCTCGATCCCAGGCGCTGCTACGTGGCGGGTTTCAGCAAGGGAGGTTGGATGGCAGGGTTTCTCCTGCAGCACGATCCCGGGCTGGCCGGTGCCGTCATCCTGGGAGCGGGTCACCAGTTTCTCATCAGGAAGCCCGCGAAGTTCCGCGGCCCCAAGTCCCTTTTTGTCGGGGTCGGGCGGCAGGATGAGACCTATCCCTTCGCATTGCGGGCCCTCGTCCACTATCGGCCCTTGGGGGCACGGACCACGTTCGAGACCTGGCATGGACTGGGGCACCGTTTTCCCGAGAATGGATCGCCGGCCCTGCGCCAGTGGCTGGAGATCGAAGCCAATCCGAAGGGAGATCACCAGATTGCGGCCGAAGAGTGGGTGAACAGGCGTATCGACGAGATCAAGGGGATGCCGAACCTCGTGGACCAGTGGGTGGCCTTTCGTGACCTGGAGAAGGTTCCGTATCTCCGGGTGCTTGGGGAGGAGGCGGAAGCTCGCGTGAGGGCCCTGGTGACCAGGCTTGAGAAGGGAGGGCGGGTGGCCGCGGAGGGCAAGGCCCAGGCGGCGCATCGCCTGCTCCTGCGGGAGGAGGCCAAGGGCCACACCATCCCACTCTGCCAGAGACTGGCTGGTGATTATCTGGCCCTCAGTGAAACCCACCGCGGGACCCGCCAGGCAGAGATCGCCTTCGGCGATCACGAGCGGATGAAGAAACTGGCCCTCCATTTCAAGGAGCAGCTCAGGATCATGAAGGAAAAGGAAGCGGAGGCGCAGAAGAAGAAGGATCTCATCCCGCCGGAGGGGAAGAACCCCGATCCCTTCAAGCGTGCCCCGGACAACCGTCCGCGGATTCCGCGCAATCCGCTGGTTCCACCGCGGAGATAACGCCGCTCATGCGGGACTGGTGATTCCTGTCAGGGGGTCCTTCAGCAAGAGGGTCGGAACAACCCTGCTATCTCCCATCAGAGAGCCGCTCTGCCAGGTTGGGGGGCAGGCCGGCGTCCAGGATCTTCTGCTGGGTCGTCTTGCGATCGTAGTCGACCCGGCGGAAGATAATAAGATTCCTGGGGACGTCGTAGATGGCGTAGCAGGCCCGTGGATCGCCGTCGCGCGGCTGGCCCACCGAGCCGACGTTGATGAAGTACTTGAAGTCTTCCTCCACCTCGACGAGTTCAGCCGCCACTTCGCGAACGCGTTTGTCCTTCACGAAGACGCGGGGAACGTGGGTGTGACCATGGAAGCAGACGTGAGTGAACTGGTAGGAGAAGTTCGACATGGCATCGAACTTGTTGGTGACGTAATTCCAGGCCTGCGGTTGATCGAGGGTGGAGTGCACCATAGTGAAGGCGGAAACCTGCCGGACCATGCGCAGGGTGCGCAGCCACTTCCGCTGCTCGTGGGAGAGTTGTTCACGGGTCCACTCCAGGGCGGTGGCGGCGGTCGGATTCATGGTTTCGAGGCTGTGATCACCGCTGGCGTCCTCGTCATGGTTTCCTTTCACCACCGGGCATTCCATCTCCCTGATCAAATCCAGGCACTCTCCGGGATTGGCATTGTAACCCACGATATCGCCAAGACAGACCCGGTCCGTGCAGTCCTGGCTGGCAGCATCCTCCAGAACGGCATTCAGAGCCTCCAGATTGGCATGTATGTCCCCAAAGAGAGCGATTCGCATGTCGTCTCCCGCCGCAGCGGGAGGCAAGGAATAGAAACGGGTCGGAAGCCTGTCGAGTGAAAGGTTCGGGCCGGATGAGGACCCGGGTGGAATTCTACCGCTTCGCCTGCACTGACCGCAGATACGTCCGATAGGTATCGCGAGGCCGATTCATCCAGATGCTGCGCCAGGTTTTCGTGCGGGGTTCGCCCGTCACGGGGTGCAGGGGGTAGGGTTTCCGGGTGTAGGGATCGTGATCAAAGGTCTTCCCGGGAGGAAAAGTGAGGGGGTGGAGGTGACTGGGGACCTCGAATTCCTCGCAGAGTTGATTAATCGTCTCAGCCACCCCGTCCATGGGAAAGCCTTCGACCTGCCGGAACCAGTAGTCAGGAAGTTTCTGTGCCGCTGCCATGCGGGATCCCAGGATTTCCTCCATGCTGTAGGTGGTCTCGCCTGCCCACGATTGCAGAGCGAAAAAGATGGTCTGCGGTGTGTTGTAACGGCGGTTCCCCTCTTTGTCCCACATTCTGCGGCACGCTTCCCAGGCTTCCGTCTTGCGTTCCGGGATGCGAGACAGGCAGTAAACGTGATTTCGCTGCAGTTGTGCGGCACCGCTCTCGGCATGACCCCGCTCGAAGCATTCCACCGCGCGCTCGAGGTTCTGCGGACGCCAGTTGGCACTGAGGGCGTTCCCGAGCAGGTGGCAGAGACGCCAGTCCCGGGGGTTCTGTTCCACTCCACGTTCAAGGAAGGCGATGCCCTTCTCGAAGAATTCCTGCTGCTTTCTCTTGCGGCGTCCTTCGCTCAGTCCGGGTCTGTCCGCGTAGTCGGCGTAGGCATTGCTGTAGAGGTGCCAGCTGCCTGCATCCCAGTAGTAGCGTATGCGTGGCTGGAGCGCCACGATGGTCTTGTAGCTCTGTTCGAGTTCGTGCCAGTCCTGTTCCTCCCAGTGGCCGTGAGCCTGGATATTGGTCATCGCAGCCACCAGCGGACGCAGACCTCCCAGGGCGATGGCGAGGGCGGTCTGTCCCAGTTCCTCGCGGGTATCCAACGCGATGGGGGGAGGAAGAAGATTGCGCTCCTGCATGTCTTCCGCCAGACGGTCATCGAAGGGTCGCCGGAGGAAGCCGGTCAGGATGACGGCGGCCAGCACCACGGAGAGATTGCAGAAGAGTTTCACTGGGTTCCCGATTCTTGCAGCCCGAGGTCAGACCTCCCTAGATCTCCTTGTAGGTGAAGATAAACCAGCTCAGGACGACGTAAAGGCCCACATACAGGCCCGTGGAGAGGGCGAGGCTGCCGAGAATGTCAGGGGGGAAGATCTGGCCTGCCAGCACTTCGTCGACGATCTTGAAGGGGCGGTAATCAGGGAAGGCGACGAAGAGGGCTCTGGCCGAGAGGTCTCCGAGGCTCCCTTCGCCGATCCCGGAAGATCCCTGCCAGTGGTCCAGACCGTCGGCGATGAAGTTCCCGATGAAGTAGGACAGGGTGGAAATGACCACGGTGAAAAGTGTACTGGTTGAGAAGGTGGAGACGAGGAGGGCGAGGGCGGCGATGATGGCCGCTTCAAAGAAGATAACCAGGATGGCTCCCTGCAGGTCCCAGGTCACCCCGTGGCTCAGGAGTTCCGCCCTGGCTTCCTGGCGGTCTTCCACGGTCCATTGCTGCTGTTCGATCAGGATGCCGGCGATCTTGTCGAACTCGGTGAGGATCCCCTGCGTACGATACCAGAGGACGGCATCAAGAAGCAGGGTCATGACTGTCAACCCGGCCAGAATGAGGAGGAGAACGCCAAAGAGTTTGCCGAGGAGGTAATCGAGCCGCGGGACTGGTTTGGCCAGGATGGTGTAGAGCGTGCGGTCTTCCACGTCACGCGGGATGAGGAGAGCGGTCGCCACGATCCCGATGATGATGGCGAAGAGTTTCATTGTTCCCACTAGCGGGGCCTTCAGGAGCCGGAGTTCCTCGCCGCCCACACTTTCTGGTCCGGCGGTGTGGGGAAGCTTGAAGACATTCAGCCCGAGCCAGATCAATACGAAGACGAGCAGGAAATAGAAGACCTTCATGCGCATGAGATGCGTGAAGGTGTTGCCCGCGATGATCCAGATGCGGCTGAAGGAGAAGAGGGGCGGGGAGTGCGGGTGGCGGCTCATGGGGAATCCTCCTCGGTGTCGTTGTTGCATCCGTCCGGGATTCCGTCCGTCGGGCTTCCCTGCCGCGTTCCGCTCCCCGGGCCCGCCTCTGCGTCCCGCTGGACCGTTTCGCGCAGGAACAGTCGCTCCAGGGTGGTGCGCGGGTTGCCGCTGCGGACGAGGTCGACGCCTTCTTCCTGATCGGCCAGTTCGTGGATCCTGTGAAGGAGATCCGGGGTGGCGTTGCGCAGGATGATCTCGGTCTGGTCCTCGATGGAAATGAGTTCTTCCAGACGACCTTCCTTCACGAGGGTCCCTTTGTGAATGATTCCCACCCGGTCGCACACCTCCTGCACCTGCTCGAGGAGATGGGAGCAGAGGAAGACGGTGAATCCGCGTTCCTTGAGATTGAAGATGAGGTCGCGGATCTGGCGCGAACCGATGGGATCGACCCCGGCGGTCGGTTCGTCGAGAATGAGAAGGCGCGGATCCTGCACCAGGGCCTGGGCCAGGCCGATGCGCTGGAGCATGCCCTTGGAGTAGGCCCCCAGACGCCGCTTGCGGGCATCCTGCAGGTCGACAAGTTCAAGGAGTTCCTCGGTGCGCTCCCGGAGGGATCTTCCCCGCATGCCGCAGAGCTTGCCGTAGAATCGGATGGTCTCTTCACCGTTGAGGTGTTTATAGAAGTAGGGGTTCTCGGGCAGAAAGCCGACCTCCTGACGCGAGTCCACCTTGGAAGAGTCCCGCCCGAAGATGGCGCAGGTGCCGGAGGTAGGGGTCACCAGGCCAAGGAGAGCCTTCATGGTTGTCGATTTCCCCGAACCGTTGGGACCGATGAGCCCGTAAACCTCGCCAGGGGCGATTTGAAGGGAGACTTCGTCCACGGCTCGGATCATCCCGCGGCCGAAGGGCCCCCGGAAGTCCTTCACGAGGCTGTTGACCTGGACCGCCGGTGTTTCGCTCATCCCTCCTTCAGCATACCGCCCCGACCCGCAGTGGCAACGGGTTTTGACGGGTGGCAGTCATTCGGTGCGGCAGAGGTCGGAATTCCTGCGCCTACTCTCCGATGCGCACTCGGATGTAGCGGTCCCTCCCGGCTTTGACAGGCTGGGCATCCCGGACGGTGATGGTGCTGGTGCCATCTCCATTTTCCTCCTTTGAGATCAGCGCGACGTCCGGGCTCCAGGCCTGGAGGTCTTCACTCACCTCGACCGTCACGGTTGCACCTGCGAGATCGGCCCGCAGCTGATAGGTAAGGGTCAGGTAGTCGGAGCCATTGAGGTCATCCACCGCCACAATGCTCAACTGGTGGGCTGGAGTGGCACCAAGGTCGTAGCCCTGGGCGTAAAGCATGAAGTTGCTGAGTCCTCCCGGACCGGGAACAAGATCGGGATCAGTGAGAAGGGGATCGCTGGCTGCGAGCGGACCGTAGAACGCGCGGATCCAGAGCTGGTAGGACCAGTCGTCGCCGAGATCGGGGGCGCCGTGGTCGAGGTGGGATGTTCGCCAGCGGGATCCCTCATCCAATTCCTCCTCCGGGGTGCCGAGAGGATCGACGAGAACCAGGCTGGGCCCTTCGCCGTCGGGCGGTATCGGCCAGGGTGCCTTGTCGTCGTAGGGGAAGCTGAAAATCTTTTCCCCCAGAGCGTCCTCCAGGGCGAGGCGTTCCCCCTTGTTCGAGAGATTGGTGTTGCTGCCAAATTCGCCGAAAATAGCAGGTTCCACCGATGGGCCGTAACGGGAGAGGAAGGCTTCCCGGTTGTTTACGAGAAGTGCCCTCTGACCTGCTGGAAGATTGGTTCCGGGCGGAAACTGGAAGTCGATTCCCTGGTCGAACCTGCAGAGGCTGAGATCGATGTCGCCATCGCTCACGTTCTGCAGTTCAAGAAACTCGAAATCGTTGTCGGAATCAGAAAGAGCCAGTTCGGCCTCGGTGACAGGATCGGTGGGATGGTAGTGGATCTCCGTGATCCTGAGATTGTCGAAGGAGGCCGGGGTGCCGATCCGGTAGAGGATATCGAGAAGGGCCGACCAGGTTCCGTCGGCGCGGCGGGTACGGGCCTTGAGTCGCGTGGTCTGGTCCAGGGACATGGCCCCGTCGTAGATCCGGGCAGAGGGTGCCACCGTGCCGCCGGGTTCGCCTGTGTCGCCTTCCAGTACGGCCTGGATCAGGAAGTCGCTGCTGCCGGAGGTGCGATTGAACCCGTGGATGGCGAGGATATTTTCCCCAGGTTGCAGGAACTGAATATCACTGGACCGATCGAATGCCGCGTAGTTGAACGCATCGGTGTCGCGGTGACTTGTGGAAGCAGCAGAATTCCATAGAGCATTGCCGGCGTTACGGGACTCGATCTGTACGCCATTCAGATAGGCCACAAAGCCATCGTCATAACGGATGCGCAGGATGAGCGAGCTGAGGGTGTCAATCGTGGCCTGGTCGGGAATGGTGAACCTGTAGCGGATATAGGCGGACGGGTTGAGGCCATACATGTCGGTGAGCTCCGTCTGGATGAGTTCGTCGTAGCTGGGATTGCTGGCGGGGAATCGCTCGAAACCGACTCCGTTGGGACCGGTCACCCAGTCGTCGATGTTGGATGGGTCGGCGACCTGGAGCCAGCTCTCTCCGATTTCCGCATTGCTGGCCTGAGTGGGCACATGGGCCTGTACCGGGTGGTCGCTCGTCACTAAGGAGACAATCCCCTGCGTGCTCGGGAGCCGTGGGTCCGCTCCGTCCGTTGTGAGGTAGATGTTGGACCCGGGGGAGGTGGTCGTGAGGGTAAGGTTGACCGGTGAGGGGAAAAGAGTGTCCCGAAGAGAAGGCCTGGGAGCCACTACATCGGGATAAAGATCCACTGCCTTAAATTGAGCGAGGATGGTGTTGCTACGGTTGACGAGAAACCGGGAGCGCACCCAGTTGACTGCGGGGATCCACTGCGTATTCCTGGTATAGGGAGAGCGTCGGGTGGCGCCGGTCCAGCTATCGAGTCCCCAGCGTGCTGATTCGCCCACAATGGGGGAGTGAACGGTATCTACCAGGCGATCCCAGAGGCCCTGCAGGTGTCGCAGGGACAGAGCCCCCTTGTTGAACATGTGTTTGTGCAGACGGTCGGCAAAGTGGAGTTGAAACTCGGGATGCCGGCGGAGGGCATCGTAGATGATGCCGGGCGAATCCGGATTGTCCACCTGTGTGAAGTCATTCTCCCAGCTCGGCGGATTGGTGCCACCGGTGGCCTCGTTGCGTGAGAAGGGGATGCCCATCGACATTTCAGCGTCCCAACTGTAGAAGATAAAGGGTTCCTCGCCGTTCCGGCTCCTGCGCGCGACGTACCAGTTCTTGTCGTCTGAAAAGGTGGAGATGGGCTGGCCGTTACGGGTGGCAGGTGCCAGCCAGTCTTCGTCGCTGGACCAGATGCGGTGGATCATCGCATCGGCGAAATTGTCGATGTCGATGAACCGTTGGATGGCGGCATAGTCGGAATCTGACTCGATACCGTTCTCGGCCATGTTGATCAACTCGTTCCAGGCGATCAGATCACCGGCTTCCACCTCGGCACCGTGTTTGATGACGTCCCAGTCTTCCGGGTCTCCACCGTGGTGGGCGGCATTGAAGTGTTCATGGGGAAATTCCTGCAACTCGTAGACTCCCCAGTAGTCGCCGTTGAGGAAAAGGCTTACCATGCGGCCATAGGGGGAAGGCTGCCCCATGTCCTGCTGCAGGCGGTGGAGAAATTCGTTCCGGATGAAACTGGCATTGTCCCAGTCGTCACGGTAGGTCCACGCGTCGTGGCCCCCACCACGCAAAAGGATGCTCTTGAAGCTGTCGACCGGAGATTCAGGGAAGAGATTGTGATCGAGGCGGGTCTTGCCGTAGTCGGAGCGGAAATAGAGCCGGAAGTTTTTCTTGGGGTGCCGCCGGGCGTTTCCGCCATGGATGCGGATTCCAGCCGGCTCCTGAGTCGAGGCGTCAGGGTTGGAGGGATCAAAGAACTCGAAGTGTGCGTCGCGCTCGCTCGTGCTGCCGCTGAGATTGGGGAGATTATGGATCCCGCTGGCACTAAACAGGTCAGCCGGATTGAAGGAAAGCGAAACGACGGGGATCTCCTTGAGAGCAGATTGAATCTCGTTGCGATAGGTTATGGAGTTCACCACTGAACCGATCATGTCACTCTGCTCAATAATGTCCTGGGTGTAGAGGTAACTCTTGGCGTCCACGTTGGTGGGAACCATGTCCGGCCTGTAGGCCATCGCACGCAGGACGGTGGTGGAGTTGATAGTGACGGGACTGGTATAGATCTGTCCATGACTGGGGGTTGGCTCCCGTCCGTTCGTGGTGTAACGGATGCTGACGCCCGGGGTGGTAGAGCTGATGATGACCTCGATGGGATCGTCGTAGAACCCGCGCTGGTGAGAGAAGACCGTGTCCGCCACGAATCCAGTGAGATGGTTTCGATTGGCCCGATTGGGAGTGGTTGGGAAGAGATATCCGAGGGTTCCGTCGCTGCCGATCCCGTACCCGATGTCGCGTTTGAGGCTGGGGAAGGACGGTGCAAACTCGTGAATCACGGCTCCGCCGGGATCGCACAGGGCGAGATACTCGCCGTCGGATTCGAGGGAGAAATTGGTGTGCAGCTGCTGGCCCAGGACGGCGCGGTCCTTGCCGGAGGCGAAGACAACGAGATAGGAGTTGGGACCGAGGAACTGGCCTCCCGGGAAGCTCCACTTCCCGGGCACGGACGGGTCGTCGGTCAGGCTGTAGCCACCGAGATTAAGCTGGGATCCGGTGTTGAGGATCTCGATCCAATCCGACGATTCGCCATCCACATCATCGATCGTGTTCTTGTTGTTGGCGACAATCTCGTTGATGACGAGCTGTCCCGCGGCCGGAAGGGAGATCATGACGAGGGCCAGGAGCCACCCGGTCCATGCGGGGGGGCGGGAGAGAGGTACCGCTGCCCGGGTAAAGAGCGGTCGGTGGGGGTTGGAGGTCATGGGGTGAATCTCCAAAGCGAAGTGGAGAGATTTTATTCTAATCTTCTCACGCGACCGTGCAAGCGGCCGCGGAGGTCAATTGGCGCCAGTTATACCCATTTTGGCTTATGCGGAACGGGCCACCGGCAGGCTTTGGGAATACGCAATCAGGTTTCTTTCGTGGAGGAGGATCAGTAACCTGGTGGAGGGCCCGGGAGGGAAGGCAGACAACCGGTGAAGCGGAGCGATCCCTTTCGCTCTCCCCCTGCGTTTGTGTTCCGCTACGGCCATGAGTTGTTGATCAAGGCAGGACGAGGAGGAAGAAGGACCCGAGGGGAACGAAGGAGCAGCCATGATGGTTTCCACCGGCACTGGCTAAAGGCCTGTCACGCCCGGGGATGAAATTGGCGGTGAACCTTCCTCAGGAGCTGGTCGTCGACGTGGGTATAAATCTGAGTGGTGGCAATATCGGCGTGCCCGAGCAGTTCCTGGATCACCCGCAGGTCGGCTCCGTTCTGGAGGAGATGGGTGGCGAAGGAGTGGCGCAGGAGGTGCGGGTAGATGTTCTGTTTGATCCCGGCCTGGAGGGCGCGTTCCTTCACAATTTTCCGGACACGATCGGGACCGAGTGGTCCGCCGCGCACGGAGAGGAAGATCTCGGAGGAAGTGTGGCGCCTGACAAGCTTGGGGCGCTCGTTGGCCAGATAGCTTTCCAGGGCGGAACGGGCCCGCCCACCCACCGGAACGATGCGGGTCTTGTTGCCCTTGCCGGTGACTCTGAGGAAGCCATCGTCGAGGTCCAGCGTCTCCAATCGGGCGGAGCAGATTTCGGCGAGGCGCAGGCCGGAGGAGTAGAAGAGTTCCAAAATGGCGAGGTCGCGGCGACCGAGCGCCCTGGAGGGGTCGATGGATTCCAGCAGCCTTACGATCTGGGATTCGTGAAGTGTCTCAGGAAGGTGACTTCCAGTCCTGGGGGAAAGGAGAGGCTCGGCGGGATCGTCCTCGATGAGGCTGCGGCCGGCAAGGAAGCGGAAGAAGATCTTGATATGAACCACTGCGATGCGGAGGGAGGAGGCCTCCAGGCCCTTCTTCTTCAGTTGGGCGAGGAATTCCCTGAGAGAATCGATGCCAAGATCCTGCCAGGTGGCGAATTTCTGCTCCTGGGCCCAGTCGGCGAGTGTCTCCAGGGTGCGTCGCACGGAAAGCTGGTAAGCATCCGAAAGCCCACGCTCGGTGGCGAGGTAGAGGATGAAAATGTCGATTTGCGGAGCCAACACGGCCACTGTAGCAGAAACCCGGGGCGAGGGAGGGCCGAAAAAGAGCTCCTTATGCCATGGATTGCGGCTCCGGCTTCAATCGGTGCCAGGGAAGCCGAAGGTTGATCTTTTGCGGCAGAGACGCTAAGGGTCCCGCCCCGTCGTCAGCATGCACGGGGAGAGTTGTGCCCAAAGTATTCGTCAAGACCTACGGATGACAGATGAACGAGCGTGATTCCGAGCAGGTTGCCCGGATGTTCGTGGAGGGAGGCTATACCCTCACCCGTGCGGAAGAGGATGCCGATGCCATCCTGGTCAACACCTGCTCGGTGCGCGACCAGGCTGAGCAGAAGGCCCTGGGCAAGATGGGAATGATGGGCAAGCACCGTGAGAAGCGGGCCCATGTGGTTTACGGTTTCATGGGTTGCATGGCGCAGAGCCGGGGAGAGGAACTCTTCGAGCGCATCCCCCATCTTGACCTGGTAGTGGGGACGCAAAAGTACCACCGGGTCTTTGGCTATGTGGATGACATCCTGCGCAAACGGATGGAGGAGAGGATGGATGATCCCTCGATGTCCCTGGAGGGGCATACCGTCGAGGAAGAGGGAATCCGGATCCCGGGCGGAGGAACCAGGAATGGGAAGCTGGTGGATACCGGTGCGGAGGAGGGGAGCCAGAACACCATTCGGGATCATGTGGCGGCAGGGAAGAAGCCCTCGGCCTTCGTGTCCATCATGCAGGGATGCAACATGCGCTGCAGCTTCTGCATCGTGCCCGACACGAGGGGGCAGGAGCGCGGGCGCCCCATTGCGGATGTGGTGGAGGAGGTGAGACAGTTGGCGGAGCAGGGCACCAAGGAAGTGACTCTCCTGGGGCAGATCGTGAACCTCTACGGGCGTACCGAATTCGGGAAAGTCGAGGGCAAGTCACCCTTCGTGCAGCTTCTCGAGGCAGTTCATGAGGTGGAGGGGATCAAACGCATTCGTTTCACTTCGCCTCATCCCATCGGCTATCGTGACGATCTGGTGGCGGCCTTCACTTATCTTCCCAAGCTTTGTTCGCATATTCACTTTCCCATGCAGAGCGGGAGCGATCGCATCCTCAGGGCGATGCGGCGCCCCTACAGGAATGAGCAATTCATCGAGATCTGCGAGAAGATGAAGGCGGTGCGCTCCAACATGGCCATCACCACCGATGTTATCGTCGGGTTCCCGACCGAAACGGAAGAGGACTTCCAGGCTACGGTCGACTGCATGAAACGCCTGCAGTTCGACAACAGCTTCATCTTCCGTTACTCCAAGCGGAAGAACACGCCTGCGGCTGAGATGGACGGGCAACTCCCGGAGCGGTTGAAGGAAGAGCGGAACCAGGAACTGCTGCGTATCCAGAGTGAGATCGCGGTCCCCAAGAATGCGGCCCTTATCGGCACGCGCCAGGAGATCCTCTGCTCGGGTCCCAGCAAGACCAACAAGGAGCGCCTGAGCGGGCGCACCACGCAAAACAAGATCGTCATTTTCGATGGCGACCGCGAGCGCATGACAGGGGAGATTTTCGAGGTGAAAATCGAGGATTCCACCGGCTTTACCCTCTTTGGGAAGGCGGTAGCGGGGCCGTAGAGAAAGATGTTCCGCACTCAAAATCCAGTTTCAGGCTCTGGCCGGGTGGTAGTTTGGGCAGAATTCCCGCCTTTGCCCTTTACCTGCCCCCGGTGCTGGCGTAGCTAGCGCGCACGAAAATGGGTCCGCATCCCTACGAAAGTATTCCCCTCAGTGTTGCGGGCTACGCCATGGCGGCCTACCTCCTGGTAGCTCATGGCCTGATGGCCTGGAAGGCGAAGGCGTGTAAGGAGTGGCTCATCAAGCTGCCCCGTCACTACGCCGCCGGAATCTACACTCTGGGGGTGGGTATGTCCTGGTTCTGGCTTCTCATTGCCCCGGATGACATGGGTTTGCTGTCTTCCCTGAGCATGGACATCGGGGAGTTCAATGCGGTGAAGCCGTGGCTGCGCCTCTTCGTCCCCATTGCCTTCCTGGGGATGGTCCTTTATGTGAAGGAGTTTCTTTTCGTGCGCGCTCTGGGAGTGCTGGCCCTGATGGTGACCGGGCCGCTGCTGGCGGCCTCCTTCAACAAGGATCCGGCCACGCGACTGCTGATCCCGATCTTCTCTTATCTTCTGCTCACCAAGGGGCTCTTCTGGGTGGGGATGCCCTTCACCTTCCGCGATCTGGTAACCTGGGCGACAGCCAACGACAACCGCTGGCGTATCCTGACCTTCAGCGGACTGGGTTACGGAGCGCTTACCCTGCTATGCGCCGTGCTCTTCTGGCGCGGGCATTAGCCCTCCGGGCCGCAGAAAAGGAGCTGATGCAGAGGTGGGGGATGGTTGGAAGGAGAGCGATGAGGGTGGAGATCCAGCCCATCCCCCGAGATGAGATGAGTGGCTTCAATGATGGGTGGATCAATGGGGAGGATGATCAGAGCAACAGTGGTAGAGCGCAGGGCGACCCGAGATCATGTTGACGAACTCCCGGGCGGTCAGACAGGTCAGGCAGGGGCCGTCCCTGCGATCCCGCCCCCTTCCCGAGTTTTCAGCCATCGGGATGGGGGAGAGTGCGGCTCCAAAGAGTCCGGTGGCCGCCATGCATTCTGCGGTAACGAACCCCAGGGACAGGAATTCCCCGTTATGACCACCCCATCCCACTACCGATACGGCAGAATCTCATTTCTCACCCCGACATAATTAGAATAGTTCTAATTATGTCTTGAGAACCAGTCTCAACCACCTAGCTTGTGGGCATGTTGGGCAACGATGGTGAAGCGCTACCGACGGCGGCGAAGGAGATCCCTCCCGAACTACAGGGGCTTCGTATGACGAAGCAGCGGCGGGAGGTTTACAGTGTCCTTCTCCAGAACCGGGACCATCCTACTGCCAACGAGGTCTTTGGGCGGGTTCAGGCAGACATGCCCAGTATCTCCCTGGCCACGGTATACAACTGCCTGGATGCCCTGGTGGACCACGGGCTGATCAATCGGGTAAACTTCGACCGTGAGCCATCTCGTTTCTGCGTGAATCTGACACCCCATGTCCACTTCCAGGATAAGAAGTCAGGAGTGATTCACGACCTTTCATTCAAGGATGGCTGCCAGATTACGGATGTCCTCGATCTGCCGAATGGCGCTGAGGTGAACGAGCTGGAGCTCACAATCCGCGGATTCCTCCCCAAAGGGTCCTGATTTTCATCCTGCTCCCATTCCTGCCCAGTTTAAGATGAGTCTGGTTATCACAAATCTCCAAGCCGCCATTGACGGCAACGATATTCTCAAGGGCCTGAGCCTTGAAGTTCCCCCCGGCGAAGTACACGCGCTCATGGGACCGAACGGGTCCGGCAAGTCCACCCTCGCCAAGGTCATCGCCGGCCATGAGGACTACGAGGTGACGGGGGGGGCGGTCACCATGGATGGGGAGGATCTCCTCGATCTCGGGATTGACGAGCGGAGCCGGGCCGGGCTTTTCCTGGCGTTCCAGTACCCTGCGGAAGTCCCGGGGGTTACCATGGCAAATTTCATCCGCGCTGCCCGCCAGGCGCGTCTTCCGGAGGGCGAGGAGATTGATGCGGTGGTCTACTACAAGGAACTCTACGAGAAGATGGACCAACTGGGAATCGATCGGCGGTTCACCTCGCGTTCGGTTAACGAAGGTTTTTCGGGGGGCGAAAAGAAACGCAACGAAGTGCTCCAGATGATGATGCTGGAGCCGGGCTATTGCGTGATGGACGAGACCGACTCCGGTCTCGACATCGACGCCCTGAAGGTGGTGGCGAGCGGGGTGAACTCAATGCGATCGCCGGGGCGCGGTTTTCTGGTCATTACCCACTATCAGCGTCTGCTCGACTATATTGAACCGGATTACGTGCACGTCCTGGCGGACGGCCGGATCGTGCGCAGTGGCAGTAAGGAGCTGGCCCTTGAGCTCGAGCAGAAGGGCTACGACTTCCTGAAGGAAGAAGTGCCGGTGGCGGGATAAGGCTGGGAATGAAGGGAGAAGATCATGAGTGAAGCAGTCTTGGATTCCGGAACACAGGCGGCGATTGATATCGACCAGAGCAAGGGGGACTTTTCCTACCCCGAGTCGCACAAATATGATGCGGGTCGCGGGTTAAGCCCGGCCACCATCGACTATATCTGCGATGTGAAGGAGGATCCGGACTGGGTCCGGAAGTTCCGGCACAGGGCTCTCAAAACCTTCCTGGCCAAACCCATGCCCACGCACTGGGCCACCAAGGATCTCGAGAACATCGATTTCGACATCATTCGCTACTATCTTTCGGATGGGGCGAAGCCGACCCGGAGCTGGGACGAGGTGCCCGACGATATCAAGGAGACCTTTGAGCGTCTGGGTATCCCGGAGCAGGAAAGGGCCTTTCTGGCGGGAGTAGAGGCTCAGTATGATTCGGAGGCGGCCTACTCCAACGTGAAGGAGGAAATCGAAAAGGATGGTGTCATCTTCGTCAACTCGACGGAAGGCCTGAAGGAATACGAGGAAATCTTCCGGCCGTGGTTCGGCAAGGTGATTCCCGCCGGAGACAACAAGTTTTCGGCTCTCAACAGCGCGGTCTTTTCGGGGGGGTCGTTCATCTACGTGCCGAAGGGAGTGAAGGTGCGGCATCCGCTGCAGGCCTACTTCCGGATCAATTCCGAAAACTTCGGTCAGTTTGAGCGCACCCTCATCATCTGTGACGAGGGTTCGGAATTGACTTATATGGAGGGCTGTACCGCCCCCAAGTTCGAGACCGCTACCCTGCACTCGGCGGTGGTTGAGCTGGTGGCCATGAAGGACGCCAAGTTGCAGTATATTACCGTGCAGAACTGGAGTGACAATGTATTCAATCTGGTGACCAAGCGCGGGATCGCACACGAGAACGCAGAAGTGCGCTGGATCGATTGCAACATCGGGAGCCGGCTCACGATGAAGTATCCCGGAGTCGTCATGAAGGGCCGCAGGGCGCGGGGCGAGGTGATCTCGATTGCTCTCGCCAATTCAGGGCAGCATCAGGATACCGGGGCCAAGATGATTCACGCTGCCGACGAGACGACCTCCAACGTTGTTTCCAAGTCGATCTCGGTGGGGAAGGGGCGTTCGACCTATCGCGGTCAGGTTCACATTCCCAAACACCTTAAGGGTTGTCGGAACAACACGGAGTGCGATGCCCTGCTGATCAACGCCAACAGCCGGACGGATACCTACCCGGCCATCACGGTGCGGGGCAACCAGCACGCCACCCAGCACGAGGCGAGCGTTTCTCAGGTTTCCGAGGAAATGCTGTTCTACCTGCAGCAACGGGGACTGAGTGAGGGCGAGGCCATGAGCTTGGCGGTGAACGGCTTCGTCAATGACCTGGTGCGGGAGTTCCCGATGGAATACTCGGTGGAACTCAAGCGTCTCATCGAGTTGGAGATGGAAGGGAGTGTGGGATAGCGCCCCATGTTTCCTGTTCAGTTTTCAGTGAACCAAATTTGATGACAGCGACATTGGATCGAGGGAATGCCCTGGAGGGGGAACCGGGCCGGCTGGGCGGAGTGCCGGACTGGTTCAATGCCTCGCGACAGGCCGGGTGGAAGCGCTTTCAGGAGTTGCCCATGCCGTCCCGGAAGGACGAGGAATGGCGTTTTGCCGGCCTGAAGCATCTCGACTTCGAGGGGGTGCAGCTTCCCGATCCACAGTCCATGGGCGGGCATCGGGGAGCCGGCGGACTGGAGAAGCGGGCCGCCCGGATCGGATTCGTCAATGACGGGTTGAACGAGCAGGAACACAATCTTCCCGAGGGGGTCATTTGCCTGCCCCTGCGGCATGCCCTGGAGGAACACTCCGACCTCGTGCAGGAGTATTTCATGAAGTCCGATCACCAACTGGGCTCGGCCAAGTTTGCCGCCCTTCACCGGGCTCACGTCTCCTCCGGGATGTTCATCTACGTGCCGGATGGAGTGGTGGTGGAGGATCCCATCGAGATCTTTCACTGGCTTGCCGGCGACCACGTCATCACGTTCCCTCACAGTCTGGTGGTGACCGGCAGGAATGCCCGGGTCACGGTGATCGACTATTTTCAGTCCGATACCAGCGCCCGAAATTCCTGGACCATCGCGGTCAATGACATGGTGGCCGGTCCGGGATCGCAACTGACGTATCTGGCCCTGCAGGACCTCTGTGACCAGGCCCGGATGATCCAGGTGGGAAACACCACCGTTGCCCGCGACGCCACCTCCAAATCATTCATCCTGAATGCGGGGGCGGCCTGGGCCCGGCAGGAATCCCGCAGTTGCCTGGAGGGAGAGAATGCCCATTCCGACATGCTCTCGGTGAGCATTGCACGGGATAAGCAGGAGTATGATCAGCGCACCTTCCAGCATCACGCCAGCGCGCGCAGCTACTCTGATCTCCTCTACAAGAACACGCTTTACGACGGGAGCCGAACCGTCTTTTCCGGTCTCATCCTGGTCGATGACGGAGCGCACCAGACCGATGCCTACCAGACCTGCCGCAACCTGCTCATGAGTGAGGCGGCAGAGGCAAGTTCCATGCCCGGGCTGGAGATTAACGCGGACCAGGTGAAGTGCTCCCACGGGAGCACTTCGACCATGATAGATGAAGGTGAGATCTTCTATCTCCGTGCCCGGGGCATCAAACCGCACATTGCCAGGCAGCTGGTGGCGCAGGGATTCAGCGTGGAGTCGATTTCGCGCCTGAAGAATAAGGCCCTTGAGGATCAGGTATTGAGGTTTGCAGCGCGTGAGTTCGACCGCATCTCGGAGCGGGTGGGGGACCGGTAGAGTGCGCCTGGGCCGGAATGAGATGGCGGGTTCCACCGAGGTCATCATTCAGGGACGAAGGGGAGGAAGGGCTTCGGAAAGAGCTCCCGGGACGCTTTGCGGTTGCCTGGGTCCGGCCATTCACCATAAAGCTAGTCCAGAGGTGGAATGATGAGAAGGAACATGGTTGGTGAACTGGGCAGGAGGTCATGCGGTGGGTTCGCCTGTGCTTGAGCTGGAGAACGTCACGGTGTGGCGTGGTGACAACAAGGTTTTTGACGGGCTGTCCCTGCGGATCGAAACCGGAGAGAAGGTTGCTGTCCTCGGCCCCAACGGTGCGGGCAAGAGTACGCTTCTGGCGCTGATCTCGGGGGATATTCATCCTGTTGCGGACCAGGGCAGTTCGCGGCTTTTCGGAGAAGACTACTGGTCGCTTTACGATCTGCGCGAGCACATCGGGGTGGTCACTCCGGAGCAGCATGGCCTCTTTGCCGACGACGAACTGGCCAGCGACGTGGTGCTCACCGGATTACACGGGACCTACGGGATCACGCGGGGCCAGACGTTCACGGCGGCGGAGAAGCGCAGGGCCTGGAGGGCCATGAAGGCGGCGGGTGTGCACGAACTGATGTGGCGGGACTATGGTGATCTCTCTTCCGGTGAACGCCGCCGGTTCCTCCTGGCCCGGTCCCTCGTGCACGAACCCGAGATGCTCATCTTCGACGAGCCCACCACCTCCCTGGATCTTCCCGGGGCCTGGGATCTGATTGAGGTGGTGCGCGCACTCATGCGGAACGGGACGGGAGTCATGCTCGTCACCCACGATGTGCGCGAAATTCCTCCCGAGATCGACCGGGTGGTCCTGATGAAGAAGGGGCGGATCCTGGCCGACGGAAGGAAGCGCCAGATTCTCACCCCGGAGCAACTGAGTGCCTGCTACGGGGTGGAGGTCAGGGTGAGCTGGAAGGATGGATTCTGTGCCGTTCGTCCAGCATAGCCGGCTCCCGGGCGAGTGAAGCGGAATCCGTCCAGAGATGGGGTGCTAATCTACTCCTGCATTCTTCCAGTAAGAGTACTCGCTGCGATTGAAATCGATGTACTCCGGGGAAATATCGCTGGTATAGATGGTATAGTCGGCCTTGCCAAGATGGAGGTTCACCGTGATGGTGAAGCTGTCTTTGGCCGCAATGTCCCGCAGGGTCCGGATGGGAGTCCTGGCCATCAGGCCACCTTCGCAGGCCGGTTTGCCATCATAGGAAATGTCGATGAGTTCTTCCCGGATGCGGGCCCTGGAGTAACCGATGGCATGGATGATGCGGCCCCAGTTCGGGTCGTCGCCGTTCCAGGACGACTTGACGAGAGCTGACTTGGCAATCGCTTCCGCGACCTTCTTGGCGTCGTGATAAACGGATGCGCCGACTACTTCGAGGGTGACGAACTTGCTTACGCGTTCGCCGTCGCGCACGCAGGCCTTGGCAAGTTCCAGGAGCACATGCTGGAGGGCTTCGCTGAATTCGCGGCAGGCCTTGCTGCCACGGGCGATGGGCTTGCCTCCGGATTGTCCGTTGGCCAGTAGCAGGACCGTGTCGTTGGTGCTCATGTCACCGTCGATACAGATGCGGTTGAAGGATCCCTCCACCGCTTCCAGGAGAGTCTTCTGCAGGCAGGCCTTGCTGATGTTGGCATCCGTGGTGACGAAGCAGAGCATGGTGGCCATGCTCGGGCAGATCATGCCGGCCCCCTTAGCACAGGCGCCGATGCGCACCTTCCTTCCGCCCACGGTGGCGCTGATGGAGATCTCCTTCACGGTGGTGTCGCTCGTCATGATGGCCCTGGCCACCTCGGAGCCTCCCCTGGCGCTGAGGTGATCGGCCAGTCCGGCCAGTCCCGTCTTCATCCGATCCATTGGCAGCGGCAGGCCGATCACTCCGGTAGAGCATACGCCCACTTCGCGCTGCCGGAGGTCCAGGGTGGCGGCCACCGCCTTGGCCATGGTCCGGGCGTCCTCAATCCCCGGGACCCCGGTGCAGGCATTGGCGTTGCCGCTGTTGGCCACGATGGCCCGTAGTTCACGGGTGCGGAGGTGAGCCTGGGTGACCTTTACCGGCGCAGCCTTTACCCGGTTGGAGGTGAACGTTCCGGCCGAGACGCAGGGGTATTTGGAGTAAATGAGAGCGAGGTCGAGGCGCGGATTTCCCGGATTCTTGATCCCGCAGCTTGCCGCGCCGCCCGAAAATCCGATCGGGGAGCACACGCCGCCTTTCACTTTCTTGAAGGCTATCGCCAACCGTTCGTTCCTTTCTCCTTAAACTGTTCCCAGGCCCGTCATATCCGGCAATCCGGTCATGATATTAAAACTTTGCACGGCTTGACCCGCCGCTCCCTTTCCAAGGTTGTCTTCCGCACTCAGCAAGAGAAGCCGGCCAGTGCGTTCATCGTGTTGCCAGCCGATGTCGATGAAGTTCGTGTGGGTCACATTCTTAGTATCAGGGCAGGCCCCCGTTCCGAGCAAGCGAACGAAAGAACTGTTTTCATAAGTGGAACGGAGGGCGTGTTCCACGCTTGCGAGGTCTCCCTCCAGCATCGCGGTGGTGGTGGTGCAGATCCCGTTGTTCACAGGGATGAGATGGGGGACGAAGGTGATGGTGACGCTCTTTCGGGCGGCGGCGGAAAGCTCCTGTTCGATCTCGGACAGGTGGCGGTGCCTGGGAAGGCCGTAGGCGCGCATGCTTTCGTTGCACTCCACGAAAAGGAGGGCGAGGTCGGCCTTGCGTCCGGCACCGCTCACTCCGCTCAGGGAGTTCGCCACGATGGTGGCGGGGTCAATCAACCCCTCGCGCAGGAGCGGGATGAGGGGGAGCAGGATGGAGGTGGGATAGCAACCGGGAGAAGCCACCAGGCGGGCGGCGGCAATGGCCTCCCCATGGACTTCGGGCAGTCCGTAGACCGCCGTTGTGAGGAGGTCCGGCGCCGGGTGCGCTTCGCCGTAAAAATCCTCGTATGTGGCTGCTTCACGCAGTCTGAAGTCGGCACTCAGGTCGATCACGCGCAGGCCCTTTTCGAGCAATTCGATGGCATATTGCGCAGCTGCTCCATGAGGGAGGGCAAGAAAGGCAACAGTAGCACCGCTCGCCACCACCGCCTCCATATCGGGTTCGATGAAGGGAAGTTGGCTGCCTGGGAGTTGGGAAAACCTGGGGAATACCTCCTCGATCCGTCTTCCGGCATTGCTGCGGGACGTGGCGGCGGTGATCTGTGCTGCGGGATGGCCCAGAAGGAGCCTGACGAGCTCCATTCCGGTATAGCCGCTTCCGCCCAGGATGGCGACCTTGGTGGCTTCCATGATGAACGGGTGGACATGGCAGGAAAATCGCGGCTTGCCAATGCCGAATGCGGCAGGTTACACAGCGCGCGGCTCTTGGCCCCATCCAAATTAGCCAACATCGGGACGTGGCGCAGCTTGGTAGCGCGCCTCACTGGGGGTGAGGAGGTCGCTGGTTCGAATCCAGTCGTCCCGACCATTTGGATTCTCGAGGAACGAGAGCGCTGTGGGCCATTGAAGGCGGTGGAAGGGGATCCCGGGAGGGGAAGGTCACTTGTCGCCCGGGCCTAATCCTGGTCGCGATTATCCGGATCGTCCCGTTCGCGGTATCTCTCTTCGTCCGGAATCTCCTCGGGGGGATGCTGGGGATCGAGATGTTCCTCTTCTTTCTCCCGCTCCTCCCCGGTGTCGGCCGGGTCGACCTCTTCGTGGAAGTCGAAGCCCTGCTGCTCCCGGTCGTGAGCAGGCGGGGAGTCGCTCTCCCCGGATTGATCCTCCGGTTCCTCGCCGGTGTGGCCGTCGTCCCCGAAGCCGAGATCTCCTTCCTCATGCTGGTCCGCACGGAAGGAGTCGTCGTCCGTATGATAGTGGTAGTCCTCCGCCTCATGGTCGTGCTCGGTCCCGTGGCCGTGCTCGTCGTGATAGGGATCGTGTTCGTTCTCACCGTCCCCGCTGAATCCCTGATCATTGCCCTCGTCCGGTTCGTGGGGGTCATCCGGTTCGTGGGGGTCATGGGGATCGTCGTCATCGTCTCCATCGTCCTCGTCTGTAATGCCGAGTTCCTCCTTGCGCTTCCTGATCTCAAGGAGGCGTTCCATGCGTTCGTTCTCTTCCTCAGCCTCAAGGCGGGAGGTCTTGCGTTCCAGGAAGTAGGCCAGCCAGATACAGATCTCGTAGAGCACCACCATGGGACCTGCGAGGAGGCAGAGGGTAAAGGCGTCCGGGGTGGGAGTGATGAGGGCGGCAATGACGAAGATGGCCAGAATGGCGTAGGCCCGGGTGCGGCGCATCATTTCGCAGTTGAGGATGCCCAGCTTGACCAGGGTCATGACCAGAACGGGGAGCTCGAAGCTGAGTCCGAAGATCAGGGTGAACTGGGTGGCGAAGGAAATGTAGTACCCGATGCGCCACTCGTTCTCGATCATCATGTCCGAGCTGTAATCGTGGAAGAACTCAAGAACCTTGGGCAGGACGATGTAGTAGGAGAAGAAGACCCCGGAGAGGAAGAGGCCGAAGCCGATGGCCATTGCGGGCCAGAGGGCCTTGCGTTCGGTTTGGTGCATGCCCGGCAGGACAAACTGCAGAAGGAAGTAGAGCAGGAAGGGGAAGGAGACCACGATGCCCGCGAAGAACGCGAGCTTGATGGAGAGCATGAAGCCTTCGGTGGGTTTGAGGGCCTGCATGAGGACCAGTTTACCGCGTGCGTCGGACTTGGGATTGGGTTCGCCTTCTATCAGGGCGAGGATCTTGTTCCTCAAGGCCTCGTCGAGGCCGCTGTGCGATTCGATGAATTCCCGTTGCTCCGTCTCATTCTCGAAGGTGAGGGCGGCACGAAAGAGGTTGACGGTCCGGATATTGTTGAGGATCTCCTCGGGATTCTCGTAATTTTCAAGATAGTGGGTGCGGTCCTCGGGCCGCAGCTCATTAAAGCCTTCCGCGATGCTCTTGGCATTCTCCCAGTCCTGGAGGGGAATCCCGGTGTCCTTCAAGGCACTCTCCTGTCCCTCTTCCCAAACCTGGGTGACCGGTCGCCGGATGATGTCCATGAGCTCATTGCGGAAGATGAAGCAGGCCACCGTGGAAAGGAGTAGGGTGAGAACGACACGCGTAATGCATTTCCGCAGATCCTCGAGGTGGTCGAGGAACGGCTTCTCGGCGCTGGGATTGGTTTTATCCCGGAGCTGAAAGATTTTCTTGAGGAAGAACATCTGCGAGGGCCGATTTGTTTAGGTTGGGAATGCCCGGAGGTCGAGGGTCTTGTGCCGGTGAATACGTGGATTCACTGCTGTATTCAGCATCGTGGGAGAGTTTGTTTCAGGCCCCCAGGCCGGCGGACGCTCTCCCGGAAAGGCCTTTTTACGCCCTTGGGGTTCATAATCATGGCAAAAATGACCGGAATTTTCCAAGGCTTGTCCATTTGGAGTGTCTTAAGGCTAGAAAGGATGGAATCAGGTGGCAGTTTCAGGTCTACAATGCTTCCCGTCGATGGCTGTGGTCATAGCCATCGTGGTTCCCATGTCCCCTGAGCCCCCCAAGGCGCCCCAGCCTTCCCTTGAAACGGTATTCGAAGCGGAGGAGACCCCGCTTCTGCGCTACGCGTTTGGCCTGGTGGGCCGTCGGGAAGTGGCTGAGGACCTGGTGCAGGACGCCTTCCTGCGCCTCCATCAGCACTGGGACGAGGTCCGGCAACCGCGCGCCTGGCTGTTTCGCTGTGTAAGGAACAGGGCTTACAACCATATTCGCGACAACAAACGCGAGATGCTTGCCGATCCTGCCACCCAGGAGAGCATCGGGGACAGGGATGCGACCAATCCGGGAGGAGCAGGTGGCCTGGGTGCGGGCCGGAAGGACATGGGACGGGAGGCCTCCGACGATGTGCTCGGGAAGATGGAGGCAGCCGGGATCCTGCACATGCTCATGGGAGACCTCGACGAGCGCGACCAGCTCCTCCTCCGGCTCAAGTATTTCGAAGGACTCAAGTATACGGAGATCAGCCAGCGCAGTGGTATGAGCGTTGGGAACGTGGGTTACCGGCTGCATTACATTTTGAAGGACCTCGCTGATTCCCTGCGGTGTGCGGGGGTAGAGGGAGCGAAAGGGTAGAAGACATGGCCGACGACAACTACAGTGGCGACCTTCACGGCGGGATCGATCATGGGATTGAGTCCCGTGTGGTGGACCTTGTTCTAGGCGAGGCATCGGGGTCGGAGCTCGAGGAACTGGAGAGCATGGTCGCTGAGCAGCCAGAGATCCGGGCCTTCAAGCAGCGCTTGGAGTCCCTTCATGGACTGCTGGGCGAGACCCTGGTTCGGGAGGATGACAAGGAGTGGAAGCTGGCCCCGGAGCGCAGGCTGCAGCTTCTGGAAGCGCTTGCGCTGGTCGGGCCCACCGGAGAAATCCCGGGAATGGACGCAGCTACCGGGGAGCGCTCCCGCGAGCGCCGCATCCGCAGGGCCGGCCGGCGCGTGATGTGGTCGGCGGCGGCCTGTTTCGTCCTCACCCTCTTTCTGGTGACCTTGCTGACCCGACCCTGGGTGGCTTTTGACAGCGAGGCTGGCAGGGGAGTGGATGACGGAAAACAGCTCGTGGGGGAGAGCCATACAATTACCCCGGATTCCGGTGATCTCTATTTCTCCCGGGATGGTGAGGCGAGCTTCGGTGAGGCTTCGGGGTTCTCTGGGGGGAAGGCTAACCGGTTTCAGGACGATCTGCTCGGAAAGGCTGAGGCGGCGGAGGTTAAAGCGGACGAGGATCCCGGGGAGGACGCGCCGGCTGAAGGCGCGGGATTGCCATCTTCCCGGCCCGCCACTCTTGAACCGGAACAGCTTCTGCCACAACCGGTTCCGGTGCCTCCCGCTCCCCTGACGGCGGCAGAGCGGGCCGCTGATAAGAGGCAGGCGTTGCATCCGCAGGCGGAGGTGAAGGAGGAGGCGGATCTCTCCCGCGCGGATCGCGGGCCGAAACCGAAAGGTCGCAGTGGCGAGGTGGTCCCGTCTGCTGGGGTTCCCCTAGAGAAAAGAAAGCAAAGATCCCTGAAATCTCTTGAGAAGGAATCCCTCAGGTTCCGGTTGAATTCGGAACAGGCGCCGGAAGTGGACACGGCGGTGTTGGCGGAGGAGTCTCGTGATCAGGTGCCGGAACCCCCGGGGGAGGACGAACCGGAACGGTCCGGCGCATCCGGTCCGACCACCACGGTTGAGGAAAAGGAAGGGCCAACCCGGGAGGTGGCTTTCCTCGGCTTGGGCGTGCTCTTGGGCTTGTTCCTGGGCTTGGCCTTCGGCTTGGGCTTGGGGAGGACCTGGCAACGCCGGGCCCAGTCCTCCCACTGAGCGGCAAGAGTCTTCACCCGCCCGGGCCGTTGGGGAGCCAGGTTCTTCTGTTCGGTGCGGTCGGAAGCCAGGTCGTAAAGTTCCCACGGCCCCTTCTCCCCGAGGCGCACCAGTTTCTCATCGCCCACCCGGATGGCAGCGTTGCCCTCGTGTTCCCAGAAGAGGGGGCGCCTGGCGAATTCCCCCTTGCCGGTGAGGAGCGGGCGCAGGCTTTGCCCTGCCATGGCGGGAACCGGTCGGCCCTTGCGGTTTTTTGGGTAGCTCGCGGCTCCGAGATCAACGCAGGTCGCCATCAGGTCGATGAGGTGGGTGGGCGTGCTGATCCAGTCCTTGCGGGGAGTGATTCCGTCCGGCCAGTGGGCAATGAGGGGCGTGGCAATCCCGCCTTCGTGATTGTAGTGCTTATACTGGCGGAAGGGAACGTTGTTGAGATGGGCCCAGCACCGTCCGATGAAGACATTGGAATGCGGGTCGCCCGGTTGCTTGCCCTCATAGCGTCCCTTGATGCCCGCTTCGGCGTTTCCACCGTTGTCGGAGAAAAACAGGATGAGAGTGTTGTCCAGTTGTTCCCGTTTCTCGAGGGCGGCCACCAGCCTGCCCACGTTCCTGTCGATCTCCTCGATCATGGCGGCGTAGATGGCCATCATGTCGTCATAGCGCACCCGGGCCTTCTCCCCCAGGGACTTCCAGGCCGGGATCTGCGCGGGACGGGATTCCGGCTTCCAGCTGGCCTCGACCAGGCCGGACTTCACCTGGCGGGCGTGGCGCTCGCGGGCCAGCTGATCCCATCCGGCACGGTACTTGCCACGGTATCTGGCAATGGTCGCCTCCGGGGCCATGCACGGGAAGTGGGGCGCGACATGGGCGAGGTACCAGAAAAAGGGTTTGTTGGCGGCGCGGGCTTCGTCAAGGAAGCGGATCCCCTGCCCGGTCCAGAGATTGGATCCGTACCACGGAGGGGAGAGCCGCGGGTCGTCCTTGGCAATTTCCTTTCCGTTGAAGAACAGTTTGCGGGTCTCCATCCGGCCAGTCTGGTTGGAGAAGTGCACTCCTCCCTGATCGAGATTGAGGCTGCGGAGGAAACCGCGGGCGGTGGGGTTGACCTGCTCGGAGTAACCCACGTGCCACTTGCCGGTCATGGCGGTGAAGTAGCCGGCCCGGCCGAGAACCTCCGCGATGGTGTGGCACTGTTCGGTGAGCCGCCCGCGGTAGCCCGGCACGCCCTGGTCCGCAGTCATCCAGCCCACTCCGGCCTGGTGGGAGTAGAGGCCGGTCAGGAGCGAGGCCCGCGTGGGACAGCAGCGGCCCGTGTTATAGAACTGGGAAAATCTGGCTCCCCGGGCCGCGAGGGCATCGAGATGCGGGGTGGGGATCTCACTCCCATAACAGCCGATGTCCGAGAATCCCATGTCATCCACCATGATGAGGATGATGTTGGGCCGGTCGTCCGCGGGGAGGGGCAGGAGACTGGCAAGCAGAAGGGCGGGAATGATGGAAAGGATCTTCATCGGGCGGGGGAGCGTGGTCAGCGTGACTCTCGTGCCCTCCAGCGCACAAGGAAACATTTTACTTCGTGCAGAATTCCAGGGCTACTTCCAGGGCTCCCGGCTCGATGCCTCTTTTGCTTTTCGATCGAGGAACAATTCGTTAGATCTTCCTGGTATGCGCATTCCCTTTCCCACTGCGATCATGACTACGTAACGGCTTAGGATGATGGTAGGAAATTTTATGGACCTGGCTCTTTCCGGACCGCCTGCGTTGGGTGCGGAGGCAGGAGAAGTTGAGTGGGGTCCGATAGTCATCGGTTTGTTCGTCCTGCTGGTTCTTCTGGCCTGTTGTGCACGAGGTGTCATTCAGACCTTCAGGCGGAACTGGATCCTGGCCCTCGTGCTTCTCCTGTTTCTGTTCCCGGCTTGGATGATCTGGGCGTTCGTCGAGATTTTCCTCCCGCGTCCGCAAGGAGGAGGAGCTGAAATAGTCGTTACCCACCGTGGGATTCCACCAGTGCAGATCTATCAACAGGGGCCACCAGCGCAGGTGGTGAGCCAGCGTTCCACTCCCCCACGATTACCTCAGGATCGGAGTTGAGCGGTTCTGAGGTCAGGCCCGAGGTTTCACACAAGGGCAATGATGCCGCTTGAAGGGGAGAGGTCGACCCTCTGCTCCCGGGCGCCCCGGGGACTACCGGGTGGAGGCTCCTGATGGCCTCACTTCCTCAGCTGCTCAGGATGAGAGATCCCTTGCAACCGTGACAATGTAACGGTTGCAGAATGGGGGCACCTCAGCCAAACCCTGGGAAAGGGTTTGATTTGCGGTGAATGGAATGGGGGCAGCCACCAATGATGGCTGAATGAGGTTAAACAACCTTAACGCTGGAAGCTTGTGGTCCTTTTGGCCCTTCAGTGGCCTCATACTCAACTGTGTCACCCTCCTGAAGTTGGCCTCCTTCAACTTCATTGATATGCACGAACAAATCCTTGCCGCCTCCTTCGGGTTGAATGAAGCCAAAACCTTTTTGATCGAAGAAACGCGCTACTTTACCTGTTGCCATAATATCTAGTCTTAATTTGAAGATCCCCGCTAGGCGCAGGGAGGGCGAGGTGTTTGGACCAAATTGATCCAAATTGCAAGAGGTAAGTTCCGCGAGGGCCCGCAGGGCGTGCCGATCCCAATAAAAGAGCGAGAAAAAGAGCTTTAAGCGCTTTCCTATTGCTCCTGATAAAGGGAAGAAAAGACCGGGTTTTGGGTTATGCCGCGGCCTCGCGGCCTCATTCGCATTTCTGGCATCCTCCAGCGTGACCTGGGACGTTCGGGGCGGAGTAGGCTACGCAAAGAGCCTGCGCTGCTGGTCGAGGTCGACCTGGGAGGCGAGGAGGAAGGCCCCGGGAGCAGTCAACGATCTTTGCAAGGATATGCCTTGATAAATTGACCGCCCTGATTGCGGCATGGGATGCCATATGCCATGGAAGTAGGAGTGATCTTGCCCGGGTGGTTGTTCGCCCTTGAGCACGACACTATCTCGGCAACAGGCATATCGTGAACAGATCTCGATCTGTTAATGAGAGCTCTAATAAGGCCACCAATCACGGACGGGCTCTTTATGAAAACGATGCGCTGGGCAGTGAGATAAATTCCACCCATGGGTGCGGACCATTTCTTTTTATACCAATGGACCAACTCTTACCCGATGATTCCTTCGGATTCGATTTCAGCACGCGTTATTTATTGCGTCATTGGAACTCCCAACTTCAAAGGATTTGCGAGTCGGACTGCCGAAGGGTCGGACGTCCCCGTCTCCCGCCGCCGCTTCGTTGGATTTGGTTGGAGCACGTAAAAAATCGAGAACCTGCTTGGCCTTGTAGGAGGTGCGTCCCTTGCTGAGGAAACGGGTTACCATGTTGACGTCATCTCCCGACGTCAACAGCGGCGTTTCGGTGAAACCTGACTTCTGCAATTGTGCCTGACCGACATTCGCCAGCAGCGCGTTACACAGGCACTTGCGTCCCGTTGCGGCAGCCTCATCCCCGCCCTTTTTCACGTAGGAGGCAACCGGTTCGCTTGCGCAACGGTAGACGATCTTGTCGTCGCCGGACTTGGCCAGCACCCGCAGGTAGCCGAGATCGCAGATTCGGGGACGCTTCTCGTAGACGGCCAACTCGGATGCGGTGTCTTCAAGGGGGAGGACCTTGAAAGGAAAACCGGTCGGAGATGCGATGGCGTCAGTGGAGACTCGGATGCCGTTCTGCTTCACGCTGTCGAGGGCTCTCTGTTTTAATGCAGGGTCGACGCCGGATTCCTCGCAGAGGCTAAAGGCGGATCCGACCTGGATCCCCGTGGCCCCAAGTTCCATTGCGCGAACGAGGCGATCGGGGTCAGCATATCCCCCGGCGAGCCAGAAGGGACGCCCGATGGCGGCGATCTTCTCCAGGTCCACATCGTCCTTCGGTCCATAAATCGGCTCTCCCCGCTCGCTCAGCTGCAACTTTCCTCGGGGCGGCGCATTATGTCCACCGGCGACAGGGTACTCGATGACGAAGCCGTCCACGTAGCCTGACGCTTTCTTCGACAGGGACAGCGCCAGCGTCGCCGACGCGATGATGGCGATGAAACAAGGTCTCGAGAGCCGGAAGTCAGAAGGCAACCCGATGACTTCCGCCGGATCGAATTCCGTGTAGGTCTCTTCGCCGCTCGGCTCATTCTCGACGGCCAGCCTGTAGCGCGACTTCAGATGCTGGCTCAAACTGTCGAGAACCCCGGGGATTTGACGGGGAATTCCTGCTCCCATCAACACATAGTTGACGCCCGCGAGCATCGCCCCGTAGATGGAGGCTAGATGCGGCAACTGTATCTTCTCGAGGAAATTGATTCCCACCTGGCCGTCGTGACCTTCCCTGGCGAGGAAGACTTCGGCGAAGTTGGCCACTACCGTCAGACGGAGTCCGGCAAGACTGGTCTTGATCTTGTACATCGGTGTCAGTTTGTAGGGCTCGTCCGCCCCCTTGCCACCGGCACGGTAATACGTGTTGAGCACTTCCTCAGCGATCTCGGGTACGGGAAAATGCTCAAGAGCGCGGCGCATGTGTCCACCGATGTCCCCCAACTGAAGCCGGCGCGCCAGCACAGAGCTGATCGCAGTGCCGGACACGACGCCCATCGCTCCCTCGCTTGCCACCGCATGTGCCAGGCGCCAGTTTGAGACGGCAATGCCCATGCCGCCCTGGATGATCTGGGGATGTGCCATGATAGAAGCTTAGAATCCTTCAGAAGAACCTGACTGGGATTTCCAGGGAGAGACTGACAGATTTTTTCCTTTTCTTCAAGGCTTAGGAACGGGCTGGCAGGCCGGGCCGGCGGAAAAACTGAAGAAGTCGGGATTCTTCACAGCGAAGACACCCAGGTCGTCCATCGCGCCGATCTCCGGGTCGTAGTGGACCAGATGGTGCAGGTAGCCCTTGCCGAAGTCGGTCTTATTGTCGAGGCCGGTGCCCAGGTTCATGGCAACAACAGCCTGACCGGTTGCTCCCGTGAGGTCGACGCGGAACATGCGAAGGCGGGCCTAACGGCGGGCCGAAAAAGAGATTTCCCGGCAGTTGTCACTACTTCTGCTTTGTTCGTGAATGGTTTTGATCAATTCCCCCGCATGAGGGATAATCCCGGATTCCGTTCTTTGGGCGAAACATCTCATGGCTGAAAAGAGAAAACACACGGCACTGTGGAAGAAGCTGGTTCTGCTGCTGGTGTCACTGCTCATCGCACTGGCGCTCAGCGAAGGCGCGGTGCGGTTGCTGTATCCGGAATACGGCATCCCGGTACACACCACCAAGCTGTTCACGGAATTCGATCCCAAACTGGGCTGGCGCAAGAAACCCAACTTCCGCGGCCAGCATGTGCAGGACGAATACACGATCGTCGAGCAGTTGAATTCGAGGGGGCAGCGCGGGCCGGTGTTTCCTTATGAGAAACCCGACGACGCCTACCGCATTCTCGTCCTGGGCGATTCGTTCGCCGAAGGATACACCGTCGAGTTTCGTGACCTCTTCTCGGAAATCATGAGCGAGAGACTCAACCGCACCCTGGAAAGGGACATCGAAGTGATCAACGTGGGTACCGGCGGATACGGCACGGACCAGGAGCTGCTGTTTTTCGAGGATGAGGGCAGAAAGTATCAGCCGGACCTGACAGTGCTTCTCTTTTTCATCAATGACCTGACGTTCAACATCAGGGACAATTACACGCCCAAGGGACGGGGCCAGAAGCCCTTGTTCGAGTTGAAGGACGGAGAACTGAAACTCAAGAGCCTGCCCAAAGCCACGTGGAGCCACGACGAGGTGATGGCCCAGGACCGGGCGAAGCATCCGACCGAGGATTCCTTCGTGCCCTGGCGGCCTGAACGCTGGTACCTTTATCGCCTGCTCCGCCACTCGCTGACTGCAGGGACGGAAAACGTAATCAACGAACTGCCCACGATTCCACATTCGGTTCCCGGCGTGGCCGGGTCAGATGCCAGGCCCGACAAGCAGAGCGGCGATGACGAACGTCGTATGCGCTTCAGCAATGACCGGAACCGTCGCGAATGGGAAATGACCGAGGCACTGCTGGGGCGGCTGAAGGAGCGGGTCGAAGACGGAGGCGGCTCGCTTGTCATCTTCTACGTGCCGGTAAGGGGCGAGGTGTACAACGGCAAGCGCGAGGTCGTCTCGAACACGAGCCGAATCGAATCCAACCTGGGGATCGTGGCCGATCAAAACGGGATCGATTTCATTCCCTCCATTGCGCTGTTTCGGGCGGAAGCGAGAATCCTTGCCGGGCAGGACAAGTTTCTCTACTGGGAAAGGGACCCGCATTGGACTGCCGAGGGCAATCATCTGACGGGGTTGATCCTCGCCGAACACATCCGCACGCACCGCGATCGCTACCGACTCGGCGAACCACATGCGGGGGGTGGGAATTGAAGAGGACTGACCTGGACGCAACAGGCAGGGCAATGAAGTGTTCGGCAAGTCAATAGGAGCCAAACCATGACGATGTTTACGACCAGGCCCGACTTCCTCCTCTGGAGCCGCTTCCTTGCTCTGACCATCGCGTTTCCGGTGTTGGTGTCGGCTGCTGACAAAGAGGGCAAAGGGAAGCGAGGGGTCCGGGTCGAGCAAACCCGGGACCTTACCGAGTTTGATTCCGCCCTCGGCTGGCGAAGGATTCCGAATTTTCACGGCACGCACGTTCAAGGGGAGTACCAGGTCGAGATGCGCTACAACGCCCGCGGCTTTCGCGGCCCTCTTTATCCCTACGAGAGAACTCCTCAAACCTATCGCATTCTGATTTTGGGTGATTCCTATGCGGATGGCTATTCCGTGGAATTCGATGACCTGTTTACCGAAACGATGCAGGAGCGGTTGAAGACGAAATTCAAGAAGCCGGTGGAGGTGGTCAATTCCGCGGTCGGCGGCTATGGGACCGACCAGCAATTGCTTTACTTTCTGATAGATGGACAGCGCTACAAGCCCGACCTGACGATCCTGCTGTTTTATGCGAACGACCTGCCCTACAACCTCAAAGCCCACTATGCCCCTCTGGGACGGGGAGAAAAACCGCTCTTTGCGCTCGAAGACGGTAAGCTGTATCTGAAGAGCCTGCCCAAACCGCCCAGGGACAGGGCGCCGGATCAGCGCAAGAATTTCTATGATCCGAAACTGGTCAGGCAGACCATGGAGATGTTCGCGCGTCCCAAAGTGGCGGGGGGCGATTCGCCCGGTGTTTCAGAAGAAAAGGGCGGCCCGGTTTATGGTTCGGGCACCAAGGGAACACAGTGGGAGATGACCGAGGCGCTGATGAAGAAGATCAAGGAATCCTGTGATGCAAACGATAGTCACCTGCTTCTTTTTTTCGTGCCGGTCAAGAGAGACATCTACGGTAGAGCGGGCGGCATCGAAGACAAACCCAGTGGGGTCTCTTCCAATCTCCGAACGCTGGCTTCGCGCCTAAAGGTCGATCTGATTGATACTCTGCCCGTCTACCGGGACAGAGCCGCGCAGATCGCCAGACAGAAGCAGCGCCTGTACTGGATCCGCGATTCGCATTGGACTCCGCAGGGCCATCAACTGGCGGGTGAAATCCTCGCCCAACACATCCGCACGCACGCCATCCGCTACCGACTCAGCGAACCACCTGCGGCGGTCGGGAACTGAAGAGGAATAACCGGACCGCTACTCACTCCAGCCTGTCGGCCTGTTCCCGGGCCTTGAGCAAGAAGCGATTTCCCGGCAACGCTTACGGCCCACTCACATCGGTCGGTCACGCCTTGAGATCGATGACCGGGAGGGCAAAGGCGAAAGCCTCACGCCAGTTCTCCTGATCTGCATGAAGGAAACAGGCGTAGATGGCGTTTCTTTGGCCGTGCATCGCCGTCTCGTCGAAGCAGGCCCAACCGCAGGCCGCCTTCGTGAGGGTGATCGACATGACGGTGCAGAATGAACGAATCGATGCCGTCAAGGGCGGCGACCCGGCGATAGGCATAGCAGTAGGCGACGGCCTGAATGGTCTCCCCATCAGTGCTGTCGGGGGTGTGGAAGCCTTGTTCGCTGAGGATGATCCGTCTGCGCCTGCCCTGGTAGAGGAGATCGTCTTCAGCGAGGTATTCGGTCAGGACTTCGAGGTTCTTGAAAGTGATCCGGGGCCTTCCGGGGTGCGAAATCGATCTGATCCCCGGAACAGTGAGCCCTTTCGAGCATGTCACGGGTAAGGACAGGGAGCCCGGACCGGGGCGTCAATTCGGCAGCCGGATGAGATTTGGTGAGGGAGCGTAGTGGGCTATCGAAAACAGGATGCGGAAGCCCTGCATCGGGTTCGGGGACGGCCCAGATGGGGAGGGTCTTGTTCCTTGTGTTCCACCGGAAATCGCGGAAGGTGCCGCATGCGCCAGTATCTTGGGCTTGTGATCGGCTTGGCGGTGGGAGTGGTGGGGGCGATTCTGTTTCAGCAGAGCATGCCGCCGGAAGAGGGGTCGACGGAAGAAAAAGTGGAGAAATTGCAGGGTGAGCTGCGAGTGACGCGGAGGGAGTTGTCCAGGTACGAGGCAAGCTACGGTCGGGGGAGCAAGCGGACGGTGCGGGACGGCATTCGGTCGATTGCAGAAGACATCAGGGAGGGCCGGGATGTGAGCCTCGACGATGTCTTCTGGACGATGAAACCGTGGATGCGGGACATGGCGCCCCTGTTTGACCGGATGCGGATGGTGGAGCAGGAGGAGCGGTTTGACTCATTGGCGGGACACTATGCCCGGGAATACCACTTGTCGGACGAGGGGCAGGTGGAGTTGAAGGAGTGGTTCCGGAAGAGGGAGGAGGAGAATGCCCGGGCCTTCCATGACATGATCAACAGTGAGACGACCGGCTTCGTGGATTTTGTGCGTGTCATGGAGATGAACGAAGATTCGGAGCGCGGTCTGGATGCCTTCATGGAGACCCGGCTCGAGGGTGAGGAACTGGCGGCATTCAAGGCGGAGCGCCTGCAGGGGCGGGTGGACAGCGTACAGGACGAGGCGAACCGGCGGCTGCACAGACTCGACGAGGTGGTGGACCTGGACGAGAACCAGCTGGACGGAATGTTCGCAGTGATGGCGCGGGGGTCGCGGCGCTACGATCCCGGCATGGAATTTGACGGAATGGGAGCGGACATCGATCGACTGGAGGGGCGGGCGCGGGATGGAGCGATCCGCCGGGTGTTGCGGCCGGATCAACTGGACCGTTACAATGAGTATCAGGAGGAGCGCCGACTGGAGGCGGAACGTGAAATGCGGCGGATGGGCCTGGAGCTGCCGCGCGACTGGGACCTCCTGGACGACGCGGGTTTCTGATGAGGGAGGTGACCGGGAGTGCGATCGAGATCCGTGACCTGCGGGTCGACTACGGTGATTTCATCGCGGTGAATGATGTGAGTCTGTCGATCCCGTGGGGGGTGGTATACGGGCTGGTGGGGCCGAATGGGGCAGGGAAGACGAGCGCCTTCAAGGTGCTGGCGACGCTGATGGAGCCGACCTACGGGGAGGTGATCGTTGCCGGCTACGACGTGTTGGAGTCGACGTCCGCGGCGCGGCGAATCATGGGATACATGCCGGACATGGCGCCGGTGCCTTCGGATTTGAAGGTGTGGGAGTTTCTCGACTTTCATGCCGACACGCACGCGTTGGGTGGGCGGGCAGTGCGCCGGGAGCGGGTCGAGGAGTGCCTGGGAATCGTCAATCTGCTGGATAAACGCGAGGCGTGGTGCAAGGCACTGTCGCGTGGCCAGACCCAGCGCCTGGTGCTGGCCAAGACGCTCCTGCACCGGCCCCAGGTCCTGATTCTCGACGAGCCAGCGAGCGGACTGGACCCCCTGTCGCGGCGGGAGTTGCGCCTCGCCCTGCAGAAGCTGGCGGCGGGCGGAGCCACGGTGCTGGTGAGTTCGCACATCCTGAGTGAGCTGGCGGAAATGTGCTCACTGCTCTGCGTGATGAACCAGGGGCGGATCCTGTCTTCGGGGACCGAGAACGAGGTACGGGGTGAGCTGGGAAGGTCGGACCGGCTGCTGTGCGTCACGATGGTCGACGGTCAGGATGGCCTGCTGACGTGGCTTGCGGCCTGCGAGGGGGTGCATGATGTGGAGTGCGACGAGGCGGAGGTGCGTTTTGGATTCAAGGGCGACAACGACGGCCAGGCGGATCTGCTGGCGGCCATGATGTCGGCGGGTCTGCGGGTGAAGACCTTCGAGGCGCGGGGATCGTCGTTCGAGCAGATCCTCGTGGAGGTGGCGGAAGGAAACCGGGAAGCATGATGGACGAACAAGGGAAGGCAGCCAGCAGACCGCGTCCGGAAATTCCCCTGCCCGGGAAGCCGCCTCCCCTCCAGGGTTTGGGGGCGCCGACGTGGAAGATCTGGGTCAACCCGATTTTTCGCCGGTATTGCCGGTCGCGCCTGCGGTTGCGGGCCCTCTCGCTGTGGCTGCTGATCTCGCTTCTGATTTCGGGATTCCTGTTTTTCATCATCCGGCAGGGGATGTTGCGCTGGGAGGGGATGGACCTGGTGGATGCGGAGCGCACCCCGCTGATCGCGCTGCTCATTTTCCAGGGGGTCATTCTGTTCCTGCTGGGAACCGGGCAGGTGGCCGGTGGGATGACGGCGGAGGCGGACGAGGGCGTGCTCGACTACCAGCGACTGGCGCCGATGTCGCCGCTGGCCAAGGTGCTGGGCTACCTGTTCGGCCTGCCGATCCGTGAGTATGTGCTGGTGCTGGTCACGATGCCCTTCAGCCTGTGGTCGCTGTGGCGTGGGCAGGTGCCGCTGGGCATCGCGTTGCAGCTTTACGGAATCTTTTTCACCGCGGGGGTGCTGTATCACCTGACCGGGTTGTTGGCGGGGACGGTGGTGAAGAACAAGCGCTGGGCCTTCCTGGTATCGATGGGAGTGATCTTCCTGCTCTACACCGTGATCCCGCAGCTGGCGAAGTTCGGCCTGGCCTACTTCAAGTACCTCACCATCATGCCGGTCTTCGAGGAATGCTATCCGCACCTGATTCCACGGGATGCGGGGGCCACCGCCCAGGCGTTGCAGCAGCTCCTGCCCAGCGCGAAGTTCTTCAATCTCGATTTTCCGCAGGCGGTGTTCACCTTGTTGTCGCAGGGGGTGCTGATCCTGACCATGACGGTGATGTTATGGCGGCGCTGGCGGCGGGCGGAATCGCATCTTCTTGGCAAGGTGTGGGCGACGGGTTTTTTCGGGTGGTTGCAGCTGGTGCTGCTGGGCAACGCCCTGCCCTTGATCGAGCCGGGCCACCTCTTTCCGTCGCGGGGCTTCGACAGTTTCCTGGGGCGCTTCCGGATGGGTGGGGACTGGCAGCCTGAGGAATGGGAGCCGGTGGTGATGGTTGGCGCCTACGGGCTGGTGACCCTGATGATGCTGTGGGTGATGATGCTGATGATCTCCCCGAACGCGGAGACGCGTTTGCGGGGATGGCGGAGGATCCGCAAGCTCGGCAGGCGGCGCTTCTCCCCGGTCTCGGATCCGGCCACTGCCTTTCCCTGGCTGGTCCTGATGGTCGGGATGGGGGCGGTGGGATGGCACCTCTTTGCGAAGGAACTGGTCGAGTCGCGCTGGTTCCCCGGGCAAGAGTTGCCGACGATGGGGATCGCAGCCTTCCTGCTGGTGATGGCGACGGGTGGCCTTGGTTTCCATGCCCTCCTCGAGGGGCGCGGACCCCGGGCGGCGGGCATGGCGGCCATTTTCATTGGAGTGGTTCCGATCATGGTGGGATCGATCCTGGGCACGATGGGATTCAGCGTGGTGGCGACGTGGTTGATGGGGATCTCTCCGGTGATGGCACCGGTGTATGCGTCGGGGGTGATGCTGCCGATGACGGATGCGGAGGCCGACATCATGCGGTCCCTGCCACGGGCCTTCTGGTTCTGGCAGTTTGTGGGAACGATCCTGACGTTGCGCTTAATCCACTGGTTGTGGCAGTCGTTGAGAACGAAATGAAAGGGAAGCGCTTTCCCCTCAAGGTTCCGGGAGGGGTTGACGGTCAGTGCGGTCGTTTCGTCGGTGGCATTGCATTGGACATTGCGCGGCAAGCTGCCTTCTGGTCAGATTGAGATGCGAAGCGGTTGTTCGTTTTCAACGGGATCCTGCAGACCGGCGGGTTTCCCTAACGCCCTTCCGACACCATCCATGAGACAAGCTCCTGCAGCCATGTTCACAGCGTTGCTGCTCGCGTGCGGGCTCTCCGGTGCGGAAGCTGCGGTGGCGGGAAGATCGGGTGCGGCCGATCTGACCATCGCCTCCGATGGAACGAGCAGTGCCGGAATATTATTGTCACCGGAAGCCGGGCCAAGGGAAACGCAGGCAGCCCTGGATCTCGCTCACTACATTGAACGAATGAGCGGAGCCAGGGTGCCTGTTGTCAGGGAGCGCAAGAAGATTGATGCGGCACTGGAAGCGACGGTCACGCCACTGGTCATCATCGGCAAGGAAGCGATTCGCGCACGGGAGAATCTCCGCTCTGAACTCGCTTCAGTCACCAAGAAGAAACCTCACCTGAGAACCGACGGCATCGTCTTGCGCCGGGAAGGAAACCGGGTGTTTCTGGCGGGCAACAACGACCCAAGCCACTACTTTGCGGTGGCGGAACTTCTCCGCCGCTGGGGTTGCCGGTGGTACCTGCCCACGGACTTTGGCGAGTGCATCCCGGAGGAGCCCGAGTTGAAAATCGGTGAGCTGAGCCACACCTATTCCTCGCCCTTCGAGATCCGCTCCTACTGGATTTCGTGGAACGGAGACAGCTCGGGTGCCGGCGAGTTCCAGGCACGCAACATGATGACGGGGCGCAGCCTCCTGCCGCCAAGCGGCCACGCCCTGGGAAAGTTCACCCGAGGTCTCGGCAAGGGAATCTTCAGTTTTCCCATCACGGCCCCGGAAACCGCCCGGCACGTGGCCGGTCAGGTCGAGCAGACTTATGCCGCCGGGGGAGCGTTCTCACTCGGGATGGAGGACGGTTCGTATGATTCCAGGTATTCCGGGGACCGCGAACTGATGAAGCTGCAGTGGGACAAGTACTTCATGCGCTGGTCGGTGACCGACCCGATGCTGGAACTCTACAACAACGTGGCGCGGATTCTTCAGGACAAGTATCCCGAAAGCAGGGGCCGGATCGGCTTCCTCGCTTATGCCAACATGACGCTGCCACCGGTGCGCCCGATGACGGCGGAACGATCACTTTTCTGCGAGCTGGCACCCATCGACATCGATCCGATCCACGGGATCGGCGATCCGCGGTCGCCCCCGAAGCAGGAATACAGAGACATGGTTTACGCCTGGGCCAAGGTGATGCAGGGCCGGTTGTGCATCTACGATTACGACCAGGGGATGCTCGTCTGGCGCGACATTCCCAATCCGTCCCACCAGGCCTTCCGCCGGGATGTGGGGCACTATCGAAAGGCCGGCATCCTCGGGGTCAATACCGAGAGCCGGGGCGCCTTTGCCACCACCTTCCTCAATCTGCACCTTCGCGCCCGCCTGCTGTGGAATCCTGACGAAGACGTTGATGTTCTCTTGGGAGAGTTTTATCCGAAGTTCTACGGTCCGGCCGCGAAGCCCATGGAGGCTTACTGGTCCGCCATTTATGATGCCTGGAGCACTACCATCTGTACCGAGCATGAGCACTTCGTTGCACCGGCGGTTTACACTCCCCGGGTCCTGGTTCAGCTGAAGAGAAACCTGGAGGAAGCGGAACGGATCATCGGCGGCATCCAGATCCGGGGAAGGGAGCTGACTGCGAATGAAAAGCTCTACCTGCGCCGGATGGAATTTACGCGCATCAGCTACAATATTCTCGAGGCCTACATGGCGATGGTCAGGGGTGCGGCGACCGAAGTCGATTACGCATCAGCGGTCGAGGCGGGGGAACGGGGCTTGAAGGCGCGCAATGCCATGACCGCCCTGGGCGGCATCTTCACCACCACGCGCCTGGAAGGCGAGGGGACGCCCTGGTGGCCGGGAGAAGTGAATCAGTATCGCGAACTGATATCATTCACCGATGGACGTCGTGGCGAACTCATCGCGAAACTGCCTCTCCGGTGGGCTTTCCGACGCGATCCCGGTCGGCAGGGGCTGAAGCGTGGTTTTCATGCCAGGGAGCCGGACCTGTCCTACTGGAATACCCACAAGGCCAGGTATGGCCTGGAAAACCGCAAGGACTACCCGGTGGATCAATGGGAGATGTTGCGCTCCGATTTCTATGCCCAGGCCCAGGGGATCCTCCATCCCGATGGACAGAGCTTTACCGGCGACCTCTGGTATCGCTGCGAGGTCGATCTGCCTGCCGGCGAATCCTCCGCTTCCCTCCGCCTCCGCTTTCCCGGCCTGTTCAACGAGTGCTGGCTCTATGTCAACGGCGAGGAGGCTGGCTACCGGAAACAGGCGAAGCTGTGGTGGTTCAATGATTACCGCTTCGAGTGGGACCAGGACCTGACCGGCAAGCTGAAGGCGGGCAGGAACACCGTGACATTGCGCTGCAACTGCGAGCACCATTTTGGAGGCATGTTCCGCCGACCCTTTCTCTACCGGAAAACTCCCGGAAAAGACGAATGAACCGTCCGATCCAGACCGCGAGCGCGTTGGCTGCAGCCGGTTGGCTGTTTCCACTCCTCGCTGCCGTCGCTCCCGCAGTGCCGCTGCCGGAATCAACCTTCAAGCAGGACCGGTTTGCCGTGGGGGCCTTCTGGGCCGAATTCCCCGGGGGCGCCGATCTCGACGCGAGATTTCGCGAAATAGCCGATGCCAGTTTCACGCTTGTCTTCGGCCCCATCGAGGGATGCTCTCCGGAGCGCCTCGTCGAGTTGTGCCAGAAGCACGGCCTGGCGGCACTGGTGCATGCGGGGAGCGGGTCGCTCGAGAATCTCCCGGCCGGGGAGGCCTGCTGGGGCTACCGCGTGTTTGACGAGCCCTCGAAAACCATGTTCCCCAAGCTGCGCGAGAGGGCCGGCACGATTCGCAGGATTCGGCCCGGCAAGTTGGACTACATCAACCTGTTCCCGAACTACGCATCGGAGAAACAGCTGGGCGTGGGCGATCTCCGCCCCCAGCGCGCAAGCGGGGAAGCCTATGCCGAATACGTCGCGCGTTTCGTGAAAGAGCTGGATCCCGCGGTCCTGTGTTTCGACAACTATCCGATCTTTAAACCCGATGGAGGCGATAAATCTGATCGAACCCGGGCGAGCCAGGATCTCTACTGCCAGAACCTGAAGACGGTCCGCCGCTACGCCCTCGAGAAAGACATTCCGTTCTGGAATTACTTCAACACTGCTCCTTACGGGCCGCACACCGATCCCACCGAGGCCCAGCTGCGTTGGCAGATTTACACCTCGCTCGCCTACGGGGCCAGGGGCGTTCTCTACTTCACCTACGGGACGCCGGACACCTTCGAGTTTCCCAAGGGCGGCGGCATCCTGCACCGGGACGGCAGGCGGACCCGGCACTGGGAGCAGGCCCGGCGCATCAACAGAGATGTCAAGAACCTCGGGGCCACCTTGATGAAGCTCCGCAGCACGGGCGTCTACCGGGTGAAACCCGGCGACAACCCCGAAGATGTTCTCAAAGGCACGCCTGTCCGAACCGTCCGGCGGGCGAAGGTAGACCCGCCTCACGATTACCTCATCGGGGTTTTCCAGCACGAAGACGGTCGCCGTGCGGTGATGGTCAACAATTACCGCTTTGCCTACACCGCCTGGCCGACAGTTGAGTTCGACACCGAAGCCGGCCAGGTCTTCGAAGTCGACAAGCAGACGGGAAGAGAAATTCCGGTAGCCGATGACAGCCCGAAGATGCCGGGCCTGCAAGTTTCCCTCGATTCAGGCGAGGGGCGGCTCTTCATGCTCGGGAAGAATCCGTGATCGGGGGTCTGATGTCGGCCGTGCCTGGAGACAGGGAGGTGAATACGCTCATGGTGTCATGGGTGCCATTGAAGCTTTCGACATGGGACCTCGTATAATCCGGGCGGGGCCCGTCACCCCCGCACCGCCATGGGGACCGACGAGAAGGGGACCATTCTCTGGCTGGTAGTGGCTGATGGGCGGCAGCGACGCTACAGCGAAGGGATGAACATGCATGAACTGGCCAGCCTCATGAAGGAACTGGGCTGCTGGAGTGCGACGAATATGGATGGAGGAGGAAGCAGCATCATGGGGCTGCTGGATAAGGATGGCAAATGAAGGTTATGAACAGCCCGTCAGACAGGTTTCTGGGCAGGGTGAAAATCCGCCCCTTACCGATGGTTCGCACCATCGCAATACCGGGGAATCAGCAGAGATAAGCACAGGGATGGCTGCAGGGCCGACTATCTACTCGTCACCCTCGTCATTCTTATCTTCGTCACGATCCGGATTAAGCCGATTACGCCTGTCTTCCATGACCGCCAAGGCCTTTTCCGCCCGGAAGGAAACCTCGTCGTTTTCATCCTCAAGAAAGTGTTCCACCACCGCGAAGGACCAGTCCTCCACGATATTGGCCAGACCAAATACGATCTGTTTTTTTTCACTTTCGGACCCCGCCTCCTGCGCGAGGGCTTTCCACATGTCTTCAAGGGCGAGAGCATCGCGTTTGCGGTCCTTGGTCAGAAACTGGTAGGCCGAGTCAAAAGCCCGTTGGCGCAGGCGGTCATCCTGCTCCCCGGCCATGTAGTCCAGGAGGACATCGAACTGACTGTCGTCCGCCCAGGTGCCGAGGGCGGCAATGGCGGCGATACGAGTGGTCTTGCTATCGCTCTTCAGGGTTTCCTTGATGATTCCGGCCGCAGTGTCGCCCCCGGTTGAGCCGAGGAGTTCAAGAAAGATGTTTTTGGCATCATCACTGGTGGCGCTGTCATGGGAGTTCTTTATTGCCGTGGCGATTTCGTTGCGGGCGGTGCTGCGCTCGGCAAGAGACATGATCACCCGTTTGGCATCCTGTTGAACCTGACCGCTCTCGTTGAACTGAATGATTCCCAGGAGATCGGAGAGGTTAGCATCTGTGGCCAGTTTCCGGGCGGCTTTCAGTGCGGCAGAAGCAGTCGCCGGTCTGGAGGCGTTTTGCGCGTGTTTAATCAGGAAGGGGAGGGAATGGGGGGAGTTGCGTCCCTGCACGACCTGGAAGAACTTGATCCGGATGTCGGGGGTCATCTTGTTGTCCACATCACCAGCGAAATCGGCGATCAACTTGTCGAGGTTGACTTCGCTACCCTTGGCGACCAGCAGGCGCTGGTAGATGGCTTCCCGGTCGCCTTTGGTCTTGAGGGACTTGGCGGCGCCGAGGAGAACCTCCGCTTCTTCCTCGGTGGTGGCGAGTTCCCTGACGCCCTCTTCCGCCACCTGGGCGAGGAGCCTGTTCAGGGTCTCCGCGCGCTTGTTCTTTCCGGATTTTCCGAGGACGACGATACCCGTAATGATGATGGCTGCCACCAGAACAGCTGCGATGGTGAACTTGACGGCGTTGCTGACTCCTCCCCCCGTGGTCTCGGTGCTGCCCGAGATGAAGGTGGAGGGACCGGGAGTAGCATCCGCGCTCGCGGGCGCAGCGAGGGGAATGGAATCTCCCGCGGGGGGTGCGGGCGTGGACCCGCCAAAGCTGATCTGTCCGGGCTTTGCACCTGCTACCGGCGCAGGGGATTGAGCGGGGGTAGCTACCGGGGCAGGCTCGGCTGGGGGAGCGGGAGGTGGCTCGGCTGCTACCGGGGCAGGCTCGGCTGGGGGAGCGG